>Ga0315284_10000072_pt1 | contig 137011 bp, 189 predicted proteins | sample YL17G09_16_MG_FD_203696 | JGI IMG/M metagenome (GOLD analysis project Ga0315284, IMG submission 203696) | Sediment microbial communities from Yellowstone Lake, YNP, Wyoming, USA - YL17G09_16 | ecosystem: Environmental > Aquatic > Freshwater > Lake > Sediment | place: USA: Wyoming | collected... | reverse complement strand
GATAATAGACTGTGTAATTTAAAATGGGATACTCGTCAAAATAATATAGATGATCAAATCAAACACGGCACTAGATTTAATAAAGCGAGAGGATCAAAATACGGAAATGCAAAATTAGTAGAATTAAACATACCAAAAATTAAAAAGTTACACGAACAGGGATTATCTCAAAGAAAAATTGCAAAAATTTTTAATGTTACCCAAAGAGTAATTTGGGGAATAATAAATGATAATTCTTGGAAACATGTAAATAGGGGAAACAAATGATTATTAGAAGAAAAATCCATGATTTATGGTATTGGTTAAAATGCAAACTTTTTCATCCATATAATGTGGTTAAAATTAAATCGCTCCCTTATACCTGGACAGATCGTGACCATATTATGGTACATGCCATGTTCACTATTTTAGATGATTTTATTAAAAAAGAAAAACCGGACCTAATTATAGATTGGGATTCCGACCCAGAGCATCGTAAAGCCCGCGATAAAATGGATGAATTAAATGATTGGTTCCACAATATTTATCTAAAATATGACCCGTGGGAAGGAATTGAACTAGATTATACAAAAAATTGGGATGAAATGTTTATTAAAGATCCGAATCGTCCTGGCATCTATGAAATGAAACCATTTTCAGATTCAGATCAAGCAAAAATGAATATTATTCACGCAAGAGACCGGGCAATGGAAGAAGAACTCGAAAAGAAATTAAGGGAAATTCTTGATATTAGAAAATACATGTGGACATAACATGAACAAAGAAAAGGCATTAGAAGAAAAAATAAAAAACCCAGATTTATTATGTGTCGGAGGATCGAATTTATACGGAACAGCAACTCCGGAAAGCGACAAAGACTTAAGGGGGTTTTTAGTTCCGCCATATGAATATTTAATAGGTTTATCAAATTTTGAACAATCTATAAAAAGAGAACCAGACACAATAAATAGACTTAGAGATTTGATACAAGTTCTAGGAGGAGATCCTGGTGCAGACATTTTTACCAGTTCCCAGCTTTATGGAAACAGCAAAGATCTTGGACTGGAGAAGACTTTCTAAGCAACGAGTAGAAGCACGCCAAATTCTAGACGGCTTTTTAAATCCAGTTAAAAACGGATGGAAAAATCACCCAGCTAGTCGTATGTGGACCGGACATCTTCCCGCCTTAGCACAATATATGAATTGTATGATCAAAGAATGGATAAATCGTGGATATAACAATACCATGAAACTATCTGATTTGCCCGACAAAAATATTGTGGTGTATCCGTCGTGGCTTGGCACAGAAAAGTATCATTCTGCTTACCGAGCCATATTACTTGCGAAAAATTATGAATATTATAGTAAATTTGGATGGAGAGAGATTCCTAACATAGCAATCTGGCCATATCCGGTGGACAGACTTTCTAGGAGATAAATATTTATGATTAAAGATACGTGGGTGAGTATTGATCTTGATTATTGGGCTCCTCTGTCCTGGAAAAGGGGTAAAAGAATAAGTTTTGACAGATTTTTAAAATCAATTCCAAACAATATTAGGTGTTTCTTAACTATAGAGCATCACGAGGTTCTTCGCCCCCTGAGAAAAGCTATTAAAGAAGGCGATCTGTCATTACCAATGAACATTATTCATGTCGATACTCATCATGATTACTATTTTAATATAGCTCGTGGTAAAAAAATCGACTGCGGGAATTTTATGTGGAAGATTCCCCAGAAATGGTACAAGCAATTCAGATGGTATCAACCACATTTTCCAGAAGAATGGGATTGGGAAAAGGCTCAAGAAAAATTAAAAAATAAGACAAAAGTTTGTAACGAAAAACCAAAAATAAACTGGAGTAGGGTGGGATTAATAACTTTTACATTGTCTCCCGATTATTGCGAAGAACTTATATATAAAGCAGAAAAAATGATAGAAGCAATTACCAAAAAGTTTAATCTAAATAGAACTATAGAAAAAAGAGATGCAAAACCAGATAACAGAATCGACTCGTGGGGATATAAATTATTGAAGGGATAAACAATGTCTTATATCCGTTGTACTTCAAATCCGGAAGGATTATATGTTTTTGAATCTACAGAAGGATTAGAATTTTCCACCGATGAAACCACTTCGGCAGACGATAGGATTCTGATCAATCCCAAAGATTTTAAAAATTTTATTAGAAAAATTCTAAAATTAGACAATTATATTATAGAAAAACCTATAAAACATAAAAATATTTCGATAAAAGAAGTAAGTGTTTCTATTCATAAAAAAACAGGAAAATTAAAAATATGGAATAAAGAACCGTCTTTCAAAGTGATGTTTGGAACTTTAAAAAATGAGTCAAAATATAACTGGAGAACCCTACACTGTTTAACAATAAACGGAAGAAATATACTTCTTTACAAAGTTACGTGGGATTATTTTTATAACAGCTTCTTAAATCAGGAACTATTTGACCACAGGAGGGTATAATGGAATTTTGTTTTAATTGCAGACAAAAAACAAATTATATGGAAGATGGAAAATTTAAAGAATGTAAATGCGGAACGTATAGACAAGATCCATCAGAAATTGCAGGAGAAATTTTTTGTAATGATAATGTGGTCGATCAATTGTGGGCAACCGCCCGAATCCTTACAGGATTAGAAGAACGCATTTGTCTTTTAGAAAGACCGGAGGAACGAGATGACTAAAGAACAGGCAAATTTTTTTAAATGCGCACTAGATAATGACGACATATATCCTGTCGAAATACGAGACAATTATTCTGGAAGAGGAATGTTTGGAAAAACCACCTTCGCCATCGTGACGGACAGTGTTTCCGATCTTATACCGGCCCTTTGCGTCAGGCCCAGGAAGATCCAGAATCAATGCCAGATTTTTCAATTTTTAAATTAAGGCAAGATAATATGGGACTTGGAATTGTGTTGTATTAAATTTGGAGAATTAAATAATGTTTTACTGGTGCTATTTCAAAGACAATAAATGTATACAAAGTATTCCAGAAATAAAATCAAGCCCGTTAACTCCAACACAGGTGGTAATGTTAAAAGCTAATAAAATAAAACGAATTCTTTGCGAAATTCAAGAGGGTTTTGATCCGACTGGAAAAAACGAGGAAGAATTAAAAGAATATTTGAGATGAACGTCCTAATAATAAAATTTCCTCGAATTATACAATAAGTTTTCGTATAATGTAATGTTGATGTTTTTTAAAGGAGAGATAGTATGTTGGCAGTATATAGTGGAATAGACGAAGTGATCGTTATACAATGTGATAAAAATAACAAACCAAACAGAAAAGAATTAAAAGAAAATTTTGGCCCCGGCACCGGAAGAGATATAGACGAGTATGATCTAGAAATGAATCCTAAATCTGTTCATATACAACCAATGTTAAAGACACGATAAAAATATAAATATGGTGTAACGTAGTTGGTTTTCATTTACTTTTTTTAGAAGGAGTGATCCGATGACAGAAGAGACGACTCAAATCAAAGACGTGAATCATGCTTATGAGATTCTCGAAAGAAATATGGAAGAGGGAACAGTGATTGTAAAAATTAACAAAGGAATTCTTGGCGCGATGTCTAATCAATTAAAGGCATCAAGCGATCGCAAGCGCAAAGGCAGCAGTATTTTGAGAAAATTAGGGTACGACCTGGGAGATGCTGGAGATTTTCTATATAGTAAACAAAATCAAAGTGTAAATCAATGAAAGTATTAAATCTAATTGGTGAAAGATTTGGAAATTTAATAGTTATCAAACGACTAGAAAACAATAAATATAATCGCTCACAATGGTTGTGTTTATGTGATTGTGGAAAACAAAAGATAATTAGTGGCAATAGTCTACAAACCAATAAAACTAAAAGCTGTGGATGTTTACGTTTTAAACATGGGCATACTAAATATAAAATATCCTCAAAAACATTTAGTGCATGGGATAGTATGAAACAAAGATGTGAAAACCCTCTTCATAAATCATATAAAAATTATGGTGGTCGAGGTATTACAATTTGTTCAAGATGGACAGAACCAGATGGGCGAGGATTCAAAAATTTCTTAGAGGATATTGGGGAAATTCCTAAAGGATATGAACTAGACAGAATAAATAACAATAAATTAAAAAACGGGTATTCTCCGAAAAATTGTAGACTATCTACGAGAAAAGAACAAGCAAGAAACAGAAGATCAAATCATTTAATACCATACAAAGGAAAGGAAATCTGTATAGCAGAAGCATCAGAAATAACCGGAATCCATAAGGCTACTATTAGACGCAGATTAGCCGCCGGTTGGACTCCCGAAGAAGCCCTAACAATTCCACCAGACACCCGCCATAATTGGAGAACTAAAAATGAATTACCAAGAAGCAAATGAGCTATTTACAAAAAAGAGCAAAGGAAAAGAATTCCCAATAACCCAAGAGGACCAACTAGAAAAAAATACGGTTCCTCTAGAAAAAAATGTGACCTTAGAAAAAGTCAATAAATCTTTTATAATTAATTTATATTCTACACCAATAATTACCATACTGCCAAACGGATTATTCAGATTATCTACAAATGGACAATTAACAAATCTAACAAAATCACGAATGGAAAAATATAGTCCCGTAAAATTAAAACAAATAGATGGCTGGTTTTGGATAGTTGATAAAAAAGAAAAGATATTGTCTTTATATTATGAAAGAGTTTTAATAGATAAAAATGGTAAACCAACAATAAAAATAAGTGAAAAATCTATAATATTTAAGCGATTGGCTTTACTTTTAAATCAAATGATAAACCAAATAGCTGATCGTAAAATTAATGATATTTTATATAAATCTCCTGCAAATAATGCAATAAATAATTTAATACAACTTTTAAAATTTTCTTCAAAAGATTTAAAATCAATATATCTTTATTCTTGCAATTATGGTATAAGTTTAAATATGGATCAATTAATCTCTGATATGTTGAAATTTGGCGGAATTAAAAATTATAATACATATTTAAATGCGAAAAACAATATCTTTAAATCTCTGGAAAAGCTAATAAAAGCATATTTTATCCCATATGCAATAAATCAATTAAAATTTGTTTTAAAAACAAAAGAAAAGGAAATAGTGCGTGCAAGACAAACAAGTGCGGTGTGAACTAAGAAGAATCCTCCAAAAAATGGGTTCTGATGTAGAGATTACCAACAAGAAGCTATCCTCTAAGCATGTTGACGAAACCGAACTATTATTACAACATTTGGCCATGTCTATAGAATATTTATTGCTCGACTCACAAGCAAGTCTTAACGAACTATTTGATTTAAAGCGGTTAAATGAATATGGAGATAACAATGGAATATTTAACTGAGGAAATAGACTGGGACGAATGGGAATTTATTGGGGATTCTAATGTAGTAACGCATAAACCATGTTCTATGGCGTGGTCTTTTATTCCTGCTCCTTTTTGGGATCAATATATTGCAAATGATACTTTGAGAGAATGTATTTCTCATCAAAAAATTTGTCCTATGAAATCTTTTGCAGATCACCAGATATCCCGCGAAGAGTGGGAAGACAATATGCAAAGATCTCGTCAAAAGGATTCGGTAGATAAAAAACGAGACGATATTTTCAAACAGATATTTAATTAAAATAAATGGACAATATAATTTATGAATAATTTAATTGGACAAAGATTCGGTAGATTATTAATTATAAAAAGAATATTAACTATAACTAAAAGAAGATTAAGATGGTTGTGTAAGTGTGATTGTGGGAATCAAAAAATAATTCTTTCAGATTCCTTGAAAAGTGGCAAAACGAAAAGTTGTGGGTGTCTGCAAAAAGAAACAGCAAAGATATTTAGTACGAAACATGGTTTATATCAATTGAATATCTATAATTCATATCATAATATGAAACAAAGATGTAATAATCCAAATAATCATGCATACAAAGATTATGGCGGTCGTGGAATAAAAGTTTGCAAAAGATGGTCCGGCTCAAGGGGATTCTTAAATTTTCTAGAAGATATGGGACAACCTCCAACTAATAAATATCAGATAGATAGAATAAATAATAACAAAGGTTATTATAAACGAAATTGTAGATGGGTTGTTTCTAAAAACAATAACAGGAACAGAAGAGACAATCTTATAATTGAATATGATAATAAAAAACAATGTATGTCTGCTATGGCAGAAGAATATAATATGAATCCGCATGTACTAAGAGACAGATTGTCTAGCGGTCAATCAATAGAAAAAGCTTTATTAACGCCTGTTAGAAAATATATTAAAAGGAAAAATAAATGACCAATAATAATTTTCATACTGATCTCGTCGATTATTTATTGTCGGGCCACGCTTTGTTATCAATTGATACTTTTGAAAAATCAAGATGTATTGATCATATATCAAAATGCGCTAAAGAAATAAATAGAAAAATCTTTATATGGTCGGCGGCAACTTCGTGGGTAGATGAGAAAAACTGCAAAGTCGGGGGCACAACGGGCCAATTACCCCCAGAAGAAGTCATAAAATCTATAAATGAAATGCAAGAGAATTCAATTTTTATATTGAAGGAATTCTGTATATATTTACATCACGAAACATACAATTCATTTGATATGGCAATTTCGTGGCTAGAGGAAACAAGAGAAATTTTAAGTAATTCGTGTAAAACAATCATTTTTTTGGATTCAGCTTTCAAAGCCCCAAATTGTTTGAAAAACGATATAACCAACATTGACTTTCCTTTACCGCAAAAGAATGACATTGAAAATAATATAAAATTCATTTGTGAAGGCGTAAGTACAAAAGATGACACTAAATTTGAACCCACCCAAGAACTATTGCCAGACATTATAAAGTCTTGTTGTGGAATGACTAACACCCAAATAATTGATCGTCTAGCTCTTTCAATAAGAAAACACAAAGATTTTAATCAAGATGCTTTAAAAACTATCTTGTCAGAAAAGGCTTCGGTAATAAAAAAATCTGGAATATTGCAGTATATAGAACCCCCTCCAGGTGGATTGAATAACATTGGTGGATATGGTGCGCTTAAAAATCATCTAAAATTAGATAAACCATGTTTTTCCGATGAGGCAAGAGATTTTGGTATTAGATATCCTCGTGGACTTATGTTGGTAGGAATTCCTGGCTGTGGAAAATCTTTAATTACAGTGGCAATAAGTTCAGAATTTAATTTACCATTAATTAGTCTGGACATTGGAAGTATTATGAATCAATATGTAGGTTCGTCGGAAGCAAACATGAGAGAAGCGATAAAAATTGTTGAAAGCGTTGCTCCCTGTGTACTACAGTTGGATGAAATCGAAAAAGGACTTGGCGGATCGGGAGATTTAGATGGAGGTGCTAGTCGTCGCGTGTTTGGTACATTCTTGAAATGGCTCTCTGACAGAACTTCTCCGGTATATCTTGCAGCTACCGCGAATGATATAAGTAGTATCCCCGTTGAATTTTTGCGGAGTGGACGTTTTGACGCTGTATTTGCTCTTGATCTACCAAATGATTTTGAAAGAAAATCAATTTTTAATATCCATATTTCAAAGAGAAAAAGAGACCCATCTGTTTATGATCTTAAATCTTTAGTTGAGAAAACTGTTGGATTTACGGGTTCAGACATTGAACAAAGTATTGAACTTGGGTTAAAGATTGCCTTTTGTCAGAAAGTAGAATTGTCTCAAAATCACTTAGAAATTGCAATTGAATCTGTGATTCCACTTAGTAAATTAGAGCCAGAACGTATTCAAAAAACAAGAGAATGGGGAATTAAACACGCTAAGAATGCCAACAGTCCAACAGAAAGAGTCGCGGACAAGAAAGGAAGAAGGGTTGTGGCTTAATGATTAAAACAGGATTACAATATAGATATGGGGTTCAAGAACATGATGCGGATTTTGATAATGCTTATGAAATAGAAAGTGTTTGGGTTAGCGATATAGAGCATGTGGCGAAACAAGCGGCTGAAAATTATCACTCAAACCACGACGGATGGGAGTGCAGTTGGCCTTTGACATTTATAATTTGGGATCTAGAGGGTATAGAGTTGGGAAGATTTAGTGTTGATAGAGATTACGATCCTATTTTTTATGCAAGACAAATAGGAAAATAATTATGTCAAAAATATTGGTTCGCCATGCTATTGTATGATTATATAAATTATTATAATGAAATAAATTGGGTTAACGTCAAAGAATTGGAGTAAAGTATGGAAAACAATGATACAATAAATTTGTTTGAAGTCGGAGTTCTCGTCAATCTCAAGATCGGTTGCTGGAGTGGAAGAAAGATGATTTCACGGGCCGATTTTGTAAGCGTTGGTCTAGACCCAGATACATTACCGTCCGATTTGGTAAATTATGGTCGCAAATTATTGGTGAACAAAGCAGAAATACAAACCCTTACAAAAATTGAACAACGCGCGCGTTCGTATCTTGCAAATTTCTCTGTTCCTTTTGGAATAGCCAATGCCCATTTTGTTCCAATAAAACTTATTCCAGACATTGAAGAAAATTTAAATTCATATAAAAAAGAATTTTTTGCGGCGGTGGATAGTTTTATTACAAGATTTGATAAAGCTAAAGAAGAAATTAAAGAAAAACATCCAGATTTTTGGCAAAAATGTCTTCGACAACACTATCCACATACGGCAGAAGCACTTCGTAGTAAATATCATTTCAGTTGGTTTATGTTTAAAATTGCCGGATTAGATTCTATAAAAGAAACAAATTTACAAGAAATCACAGATGAAAATCAACGTCAACAAATATTAAAAGAAACCATGCAACACGAAGTAAGTGGTTTCGTAGAGCAATATGTATCACAAATGAGAGGGGAAGTGGTAAAATTCTGCGACTTAATGAGTGCTCGCGTTAACAATAAACCTTATGGAGATGAAACAGACTCGAAACAACTTACCGGAAGGTCTCTTGCCTTTTTTCGAAAATATATAGACAAATTTAAAACACTTAACGTCTTTGGTGATACCAATATAGATAAAATGCTAACAGATTTTAGAGACCAGTATCTTGATTTGGGCACAACATCAAAAAGTTTTGATAGCGCAGCAATGAAAACAGCCGTCTCTCTATCCTTATCCAGCATTAGAAAACAAGCTTCTCTCGAAGAAGGAGAAGGTTCACAATTTATTAATAGCCTTAAAAGGAAGGTGATTATATAAAATGAAGGATAAAGATTTAATTATACAATTAAATTCCTATAAGAAAATGATTAAAGAGGCTCAACCAAAATTAAGAAAAATTGTAACAAATAAAAATGAACCACTAAAAGAAAGATTTAAAATTTGGGCAGAACATTGTATAAAAAAAGATGAACCTTGGCTTATACACAAGACCCAGTATGGTATAATAGGAGAAATGGTAGATTCTTGTTGGCCTGGAGATTATAATAAATACAGGGTTTATACATGGGAAGATTTTTTGCATTATATAGAATACATAGATGAATATGATGAATTGCCATCTACGATTAATAAATTATCTATTGATGAATTTAAAGAAATGTTAATTGAAACAAATTTTGGAAGTTTTACTATGGATTGGTAGGAAACTAATGAACAAAGAAAAATATGAAACAAATTTATTAGTTAAAGAAATACGAGATTTAATTTCTACAAGATGTTTTTGTATTCAATTATATGAAAATCAAGGCATAATAATTGAAGTTGCGTGGGTTTCAGGTACAAATATAGATATAAATTATGTTTATGTTCAAGATTTTAATAAACGGACAATGAAAAAATGTATCACCTCAGATCAATTAACTTATAAATTAAACGAATTAAAATCACGTATTGGTAGTATTTGTAGATTATGCGACACTGTTGCTAAAAATAGAAGAGTAAACAAAGTAGAATTTTTTGAAGATTTACTAGAAAGGGCAGAATATAAATGCAAACAAAAAAAATAACATATGATGAAGTTATACAACAAATTACGGAGATATATGAAACATTAGATGGCGATGAACTAGCAGAAGAACACAATCGTTTATTTCCTGGTCAACCAATTGGTTATGATGGCGAAGGAAATTTTTCAAGATCCATAGAAGGGGTTCGAAATGAAAATTAATATTGAAAATAAGCCAAAAATGACCGAAGCAAGAAATATTGGTGTTGGGGAATGTTTTAAATATTGGCCAGATTCAAGATCTGCTCCATCTCAATATCACATATGTATAAGAACAGATGGAAGATTTTGTATAACAGAATGTATGGAGGCTTGGCCCGCAAGATTTGTGGATCTGTCAAACGGCGACGAGCACGGAATAAGCGAAAATACAATGGTAGAACCACTTTCTCTTCAGGTTACGGACAATTAAAATGAAAATTTTAAATAAATTCAAAGGATTTTCTTCTCATAGATACAATAGAGAACCCTTAGAAAAATTGTTTGCCGAATGTTGGCAAGAAGAAAACACCCAATTAGCTGTAAGAAATTGTACTTTGGATCATTTGTTTTCAGGGAATGTAGATGAACATTATGTTGAAATTCAATCTAATGAAAATTACAAACTTGCAGCGACACTAATTCAGTGGTTAGGAAGTCCGGTCGGCCAAGGATTTTTGGCTCACGTAATAGAAAAAGCGATGAACAAAAATATACCAATGCCAATGTTTGAGCCGGTAAGTGGTTGTTTTGGTAAAAGCTTAACTGATCCGGGACGGAGATAATTGATGGATTTAATCGGGCAAAGATTTGAAAGACTTCTCGTTATTAAACAGGACGGTAGAAATAGATCCAACCAAATACTTTGGTTATGCTTGTGTGATTGTGGAAAAGAAATAAAAGTAACATCCGGTGATTTAAAAAGTAAACACACAAAAAGCTGTGGATGTTTTAGTAAAGAACAAACAATATTAAGAAATAAAAATAGAACCAAGCACCAAAAATGCAAAACTAAAATTTATTATATATGGTCGAGTATGATTTCTAGATGTAACGACAAAAATCATAAAGCATACAAGAACTATGGAGGAAGAATCCCTCCAATTACAGTTTGTAAAAGATGGTCAAATAAGAAAAACGGATTTGAAAATTTTTATAAAGACGTTGGCGATCCACCATATAAAAAATCTCTTGATAGAACAGACAATAACAAGGGGTATTTTCCAGGTAACTGGAGATGGGCAACAAACAAACAACAACATAGAAACATGAAAACTAACATAAACATTAATGGATTGTGTTTAAAAGATCATTGCAAAAAATTTAATCTAAATTATCATACGATAATGACAAGGATAGATACATACGGATATTCTATGGAAGAAGCTTTAACAATACCAATAAGAAAATATAATAGGAGAAAAAAATAATGTCCCTTTATTGTCAAATTGAAACTGCTATGAAAAATCAAGAAGCTTTAATTTTTGCTTTGATGGAAACTGGCTTGTGGCAAAGGGAACAAATAGAAATTTATGATGAACCACAACATCTTTTCGGATATAGGGGAGATTTAAGACAAGATAAAGCTAATATTATTATTCGTCGTAAAAATGTGGGAATGTCTTCAAACGACCTGGGATTTATTAAAAACGAAGATAATACCTATACGGCTATTATATCAGAATTTGACAAAACTAAATATTCGGAACACTGGACGAATAAGTTGAAACAAAACTACGCTTTCCAAGCAATTCGCCTTCAACAAGAAAAGAAAGGTAGACAAGTATCTAGAACCAAATTACCAGACGGTAAACAGAGGGTAACAATTCATGGATATAGATAAAGGAAAATGAAATGCAAAAAATATTATATTTTAACAGCGAGGGATACTGTACACTAATAAGAGATAAGGAAACAATTTTTACTATGTTTTGCGAACTATCGGAAGATTTTATTCCCGAAGGAATACCTATTGAAGATTTTGTCTGTAATCCAAAATTTAAAATCACAAATGGTCGTCATATAAGCAAAGGAAGTGTATGTTAAAATTTTATGTTTATTAAAGGTTATATCTCTGGTATTTATAGAATAACCTGTTCATCAACAGGAAAATTTTATATAGGAAGTGCTATTAATCTTAAAAGACGGTTCGAGTTTCATTTATCTAGATTAAAAAACGGAAATCATATCAATACCTATTTACAAAACTCATGGAATAAATATGGAAAAGAAAATTTTAAATTTGAAATAATTGAAATTGTTTATGATATAAAAAAATTATCAATAAAAGAACAATTGTGGTTAGACCAAACAAAATGTTATAATTCAAATATTGGATTCAATATTTCTAAAAATACTATTACTCCAATGTTGGGCCGGAATCATACAAGAGCAACAAAAGAAAAAATAAGCAATTCTAAAAAAGGAACAAGGCTCACCAAAGAACATAAATTAAAATTAAGTATTGCTTTAAAGGGACGACACCGACCCAGTTTAGTTAAGGAAAAAATTAGAAAAGCACAGATTGGTATCCCGAAACCACAATCAAGTCAACCAGGAAGTAAGCACGGAGCAGCTACAATAAACGAAAAAACAGCGATAGACATTATAAGAGATCATAAAAAAGGATTGTCTTATAAGGAATTAGTTATAAAATATGGAGCCAGCTATAAAACAATTTGGTTATTGACACATAAAATAACATGGAAACATATCAAGGAATAAAATAAATGAGCGATTTAGTCCGATCATATAATTTTAAGGACGTAGCAATTTGCCAAAAAGAAAATATTTGTAATAGTAGGCTAGACGCAAAAAATAGAGGGGAAATAAGGGAATATAGGTAATGGGCAAATTTATTGATTTAACGGGATTAAAATTTGGAAGATGGACAATTCTTAAACAAATAAACACCAACAAAAAGAAATCTAGATGGAAATGTGAATGTAGTTGCGGAATCATAAAAAATATAGACGGATATAGTTTAAGAACAGGAGATTCAAAAAGTTGCGGATGCCTGCACAAAGATATAATGACCAAACATGGGCTTAGCAATTCTCATATTGATAAAATATGGAAATCTATGATTCAAAGGTGTACCAACCCCAAAAATCCAAGATATAAAGATTACGGAAATAGAGGCATTACGGTTTGCAAAAGGTGGTTGCCTAAAAATAACGGATTTATTAATTTTCTTAATGACATGGGACTACCGCCAAGCAAGAAGCATCAGATAGATAGAATTGATAACAATAAAGGATATCATAAAAAGAATTGTCGATGGAGCACCAATAAAGAAAATAATTACAACAGAAGAGATAGCCATATGTTAACATATAAAGGTAAAACACAATGTATTGCAGCCTGGGCCGAAGAATATAATCTTCCTTACGATACACTTCGGACAAGAATAAGGAGGGGTTGGAATATTGATAGAGCATTAAACGAACCCATCAGGAGAAAAATAAAATAATGTTTAAAAAATCATATAAATTTTCTGACATAGCAATTTATCAAAAAGAGAATATTTGCAAAAGTCGGCTTGACACAAAAATAAAAAGCGAGATAATTCGCGGAGTAATCCGTCCACTTCCCCTTTTGGCAGCGAATATGTCAACAGTCACGAATGCGGAATTCTCGATAGGGCTTTATAGGCTTGGGGCTATGGGGGTTTTACACAGAGCTTTTCCAAATACAGATGATTATATATCGGAAACAAAAAAAATAACAAAGGAAATTCCCTCTGTTGCGGTTTCCATTGGAATAAAAGATTCAGATTATATATTGGTTGAAAAATTAATAAAAGCTGGATCTAACATTATTTTCGTCGATGTAGCTCATGGTTTTAATAAATATGCATTACAAATGTGCCAACATATAAAAAAATTCTATCCAACAATAAAAGTTGTCGCCGGAAATACTATTAATCCTGATATGATAGGGATGTTCAATGATTATGTAGATGCAATAAAAATCGGCATAGGTGGTGGTAATTCCTGTTCGACGGCGACAGTAGTTGGTTGTACAAAAAATCAATTTTCTGCTATCTATGATTTAAAAGAAATCTCACAAAAATATGGTATGCCAATCATTAGTGACGGGAACATTCGTTGCCCCGCCGATTTCACCAAAGCTATCGGGGCAGGAGCTAGTTGTGCTATGGCTGGTAGTATATTCGCCAGATGCCCAGAGAGTGCTTCAGAAACGATAGAAATTGATGGGATAAAGAAGAAAATTCTGGCGGGCATGTCATGTTATAGCGACGACACAGAAATATTAACCATCAATGGATGGAAAAATTTTTCAGAAATAAAATTATCTGACGATTTAGCAACTTTAAATACAGAAACAAAATTAATGGAATTTCAAAAACCAACAAATATTTTTAATTATAATTATAACGGGGAAATGATAAATATAAATCATAAAGCTATTGATTTATTAGTAACACCAAATCACAGAATGTATGTTGCTAAACGAGCAAGAATTAAGGATGGATATAAAGAAAAATTTAAATTCGTTAAGGCGGAACGGTGTTGTAAGGAAAATTTTAAGTATCAAAAAATATGCGGATGGAAGGGAGAATATTCCAAATTTTTTAAGATACCCGATGTTGTCTCTGGATATAAAAATAAATATAAGAAAATAGGAACAAATTTTCTGACAGAAGAATGGATTGATTTTTTTGGATTCTGGTTAGCAGAAGGGTGGGCAAATAAAAGAATATCAAAATCAAAAAAACATATCAGTTATAATCCTAATCATTTTGTGTATTCCATAAGTATTTCAAATAATAATAAAAAATTGATAAATCATTATGTAACCTTATTAAGAAAATATAATATTGGTTCCTTTGTAAGAAAAAGGAATAAAAATTATGAACTTACAATACAAAACATGCCCCTTTGCAGTTATTTGATGAAATTTGGGAAGGCTCATGAAAAATTTATTCCGAAAAAAATTAAAAATCTACCGACTAAATTATTAGAGATTTTAATAAATTCAATATTTCTCGGTGACGGTTGTAAAAACAGAAATTCTATAACTAGTTCTTCCACTAAATTTATAGACGATATATCAGAGATATGTATAAAATGTGGATTAACTCCAACAATTCACTTGAATCATCCAAAGGGATCTTTAGGAGAAATTAATGGGAAAAGTTTCGTTAGAAAATATGATTCATTTTCTGTTTATGTAGGTAAATATTGGCATAACCCCACCATCCTCCCAAAACACTATAGTTTTATAGATTATAGTGGCAAAGTGTATTGCGCAGAGGTTCCTAATGGAATATTATGTGTAAGAAGAAACAATAAATATACGTGGTGTGGCAATAGTGAATATGTCCAGAATAAATGGAAGGGTGGTTTAAAACCAGGAACTTCGGCAGAGGGCAAATTAATTCATCTTGACATAGGAGAACCAGTAGAATCACTTTTAAATAGGTATGCGGGGGCATTAAGAAGCGCGATAAGTTATGCCGGTTTTGATAACATTCAAGATTTTCAGAGGGGGTGTGAATTTATTCTGATATAGAGGCTAAATATGTTAAATAAAGATATAGTATTCTGTTTCACCGGGAAAGGTCCAATATCTCGTAATCAAATGACAGACATAGCTATCAAGGCTGGAGCATCGGTCACAAAGTCTATAACTAATAAAACAACTATACTAGTTATAATGGATATGAATAGCCAATCAACTAAGGCAAAAAAGGCTCGTGAAAATGGCATAGATTTGATTGGCCCACAAACATTTTTTGTAATGTGTAATATAAAAAACAATACATGTACTGAGCATAAAGCCGAGTTTGAGCAAAAAATTATTGCAGAACAAACCAAAAAACTATTGAGGAAAATAATTCTATGAAAATTAAAAAAATAGGAAACACAACGAGGGTGTGGTTGTCCCAAAACGACACGTTTAAATGGAGTCGCAGACCTAATGCGCAATGGCCCTGTTCTACAATAAGCGACAGAAGAGTATATGTAGAATTAAATGGTGCAAACGATATCGTTAATGTAAAAATAAATGGGAGAGATGCAAAAGATCTAGATTCCCACGAATTGAGATGTTGCCTCAACGATTTGACGAAAGGAAAATAATAATGCAAATACCTATTATGGAAATAAATGAAAAAGGCAATATATCAACGATTTATAATGATTTTATAGATTTATATGATCTAGGTTTAGTAACAAATATCCGTAGAGCATCTCATATTTTGTTTAATCAAGAAAAACAATATTGGGAAATTATAAACGCACAAACAAATGAAATTGTCTATCAAAATAAGATTAGAGATAAGTGCGTCGAATGGGAGATAGAAAATTTTCAATGCGGGGGTAAATATTATAATGAATAATAAAAAAATTATAGTAGATATAACCAAAACAGGAGATGTGTCAATAGAAGGAAATAATTTCGTCGGACCTGAATGCGATCATTTCATAAAAGAGATAGCGGATTCGATAGGTAAAACAATATCCTCCACGAAGAAAAAAGAATACAATATGAAAACCAGCACTAAGCAGAAAGAGAGAAATTAATGAACAGCATATTAAATCAATCTGCCACTAAGAAATTTATATTGGCAAAAATAGCGGCACTTAGACCAGGATTTGAAAAACAAATTACTAGAGTTAGCAAATTAGCAATTGAAAATTACGAAGCAAGACTTCGCGCTATGATAGAATCAGATATAATGATTCACCCATCAGTAGGAAGGACATTTAAATGAAATTAGGACAGGAGAATAAAATAATGATTAAAAATTTTCCCACACTTTATTCAAAAAACAATGATGGTTCAATCCAACAATGGAATATATCTGTAAAAGATAATATAATTATTAAAAAATATGGTAAAATAAATGGCAAAATCCAGGAAACAAAAGATGAAATAAATGCAGGGAAAAACATCGGAAAGGTCAATGAAACTTCCCCAGAAGAACAAGCTTTGTCTGAAGCACAATCCCAATGGGAGAAAAAATTAAAATCAGGATACTGTCAAACAGAGGCGGAAGCGAGACAAGGAAAGGTGGATAAGGAGTTTATAACTGGGGGCGCGGAGGTGATGCTTGCCCATCGGTTCAAGGATCACGAATCAAAAATTATTTATCCTTGTTACTCTCAAAGTAAGCTCGACGGTCATCGCTGTGCCTGTGTTGTAAATAATGGGAAGTGTACTTTGTGGTCTCGCACCCGCAAACCAATAACTAGTGTTCCCCATATTATCAAAGTAATGGAAGCAACATTTCCAAATGAAAGTATTGTTCTTGATGGGGAGCTTTATAATCACGCCTATAAAAATAATTTTGAAGAAATAACATCCTTCATAAGATCACAGAACCCAAAACCTGGATATGAAGTGGTCCAGTATCATGTTTATGATTTAATAGATGATTCTTTGACTTTTGAAGAAAGAACAGAAAAAATTCAAAAAATAAAATTTGCCGGAAGTAAGGTTGTAAAAGTTGAAACTCGGAAAGTCAACAATGTCGAAGAATTGATGGATTTATTTGAAAAAGATTTGGCCGGGGGGTGGGAAGGAAGTATGGTACGCAATGCTCAAAGTTTGTATAAACACGGTAGGTCTTATGATTTACAAAAAATAAAATTATTCTCCGACGATGAATTCGAAATCATAGGTGTAAAAAATGGGAAAGGGAGAATGGTAGATTGTGCAATTTTTATATGTAGGACGAAAACGGGTAATGAATTTTCCTGCAAAATGGAAGGGTCTTTGGGAAATCTTAAAAAATATCTAATTAATCCAGAAATAGTTATTGGAAAACAAATAACTGTCAAATTTCAAAATCTAACCTCTGATGGATTACCACGATTCCCTGTCGGAGTTCGTGTTGAAGAAGATATTTAAAAGGAAGGATATATCGTGAATGAAATTTGTTGATTTAACAGGATTAAAATTTAGTAGATTAACAGTTATGAAAAGAATTGGTTATGCAAAAGATGGACACATAACATGGTCTTGTTTGTGTGAATGCGGCAAGGAAATAATTGTTCCTGGAAATAGTCTTAGGAGCGGGAATACAAAGAGTTGTGGATGTCTATATAAAGAAAAAATAAAAAATGGATTAAATTTAAAGCATGGTCTTGCAAGAAATAAAAAATCAAAAATATATAAAACATGGCAAGATATGAAATCTAGATGTTTTAATAAAAATAATAAAGATTATAAAAATTATGGAGAACGAGGAATAACTGTTTGTGAAAGATGGTTAAACAAGAAAACTGGGTTTGAAAATTTTCTTGAAGATATTGGCGAAATACCAAAAGGATTAACGTTAGACAGAATAGATAATAATGGAAATTATGATTTTAACAATTGGAAACTGTCTTCTAGAAAAGAGCAACGTAGAAATCAACGTTGGAATAGACCAATAACATTTAATAATAAAACACAATTTTTAATAGATTGGGCGAAAGAATATAATATTAATCCAAATACATTATGGATCAGATTATATAGGCTTGGGTGGTCAATAGAAAAGGCATTAACAACACCAGTTAAAAAATATAGAAAAAAAATAAAATGAAAAGACAGATTAAAAAATTAAATACATTTAATAGAAAATTACAAAAATTGGCCAAAGACATAAACGAAGAAACAAAAAGATTAACAAAAATTACAAATATAAATATCAAAGTTTTTGAGGATGACCCTGATGAATTGGATGATATAGATTTATATTGGGACAATTTAGATATACTATGCGAAGATGTGATAAGATATACTGTTTGTAATCCTTTATGAAAAAATTAAAACAAGAAAAGAAAAAACACCATAAGAAAATACTTGCGATTTTGATCGGACCTCCTGGTTCTGGAAAATCTTATTATTGCCAACACACACTTTACAATTATTTTAGAATTTCACAAGACAACTTTGGAAAAGGACACTATAGAAAATTTTTAGAAATACTTTTATCGGGAATGGATCTTATCGTAATTGACCGTATGAACTTTTCTATCCAGCAACGATTACAATATGTTCTACCTGCACAAAAATTTGGATATAAAATAATGTATTATTTTTTCGTTGCTCCAGAAAGTATATGTCTTAAAAGAATGAAAGAAAGAAAAAATCATCCAACAATAAAAAATAATGATCATGAAACACAAAAGAAAGTTCTAAAATTTTTTCAAGATAAATATGAAGAACCAGGAGATTTGGAAAATTTCGATATGACAGAAATTAAGACGGGGGAAGAAAATGACCAAAGAAATCAAAAAACTTAGAACTTATGAGAAAAAATTAAAAGATAAATTAGAAGAATTTCAACGTCAATTATCTCAATACGTAGAAGACGAAAAAGAAATTCGTCTTAAAAATTTATCTAGAGCAATTTCACAAACACAAGATGTGTGTGATAAAATAAATACTCTTTTATATAGTATGATTAAATAATGAGAAAATTAGCTAAAATATTAGATTTATCATCAATAACGACAGGGTGGAGATATTCGTCAACCGGAAGAACACATTATAGAAGATTTATATGTATAGGTGATATACATGGTTGTTACGACCAATTGATAGAACTTTTGCAAAAATGTAATTATAATAACGAAACAGATATTATTATATCGTGCGGAGACCTTTGTGATCGCGGCCCAAATTCTGTAGACGTACTAAGATTTTTTATGCCTGACAATCCTCATCAAGAACACAATATCTATTCTGTAACTGGTAATCACGACGATAAATTAAAAAGAGCTTTAATTGGTAATAAAGTAAAGATAGGAAAAACACTGCAATCAACAATAAATGAAATTCAAATTAAATCTCCGCATGAATATTTTCAACAATTAGTAGCTCTTTATCTTGGCGCACTTCCTCATATAATACGTCTACCAGATTTAAATAATAAACCATGTTATGTCGTCCACGCAGGGGTAGATGCCAAATATCCGATAGACAAACAAACCCCAGAAACTTGTATCTATATTAGAGGTATAGATCCAAAAAATTATTTTGATGAGTCTAAAGGAATTTGGTATGATTTTCTCGACGGCACATACACAGTTCTGTCGGGCCATATTGTTTCACCAATTGTACAACCAAACCCAAATGTGTTTTGTTTGGATGGTGGTTGTTGTCACGGAGGAACTTTGAGAGCGATGATTATACAAAATAATAAGTATGAGATTGTCGAAATAGAAGGATATAAAAAAGACATGAAAATACCAGAACAATTTAAAACATCGACAAATGAAAAATTTGAAACCCTAATAGGTCCAGAGTTTGGCGTAGGAAATGACGCATGGCAAGATTTCAACCTAAGATGGTTAAGGTCGATGCATATAGATAGAAATGACCACGTTATTTCCGTTGGTTTTCCAAAATTTATGAATATAGGAGAAGGGTGCGGAGATTTTAATGTTTCTGAACAAGATCTGTTGGACAATAAAACAGGATTGATGGCTACGCTAAAAATAGACGGAAGCTTATTGATAAGATATGTTCGTGATGGAATAGTAGGATGGAGAACAAGGGGATCTTTAACGGTTGGACTTGACAATAAAGATGAGATAGATGGGTTTATTAAAAAATATCCAAAATTAAATCATGCCTCTATGTATCCCGATACATCTCTATTATTTGAATGGGTTTCTCCAAAAAATCAGATTGTAATAAAATATGATCAACCAGAGATATATTTGGTTGGCGCTGTATCTTTTAAGAGAAATACAAAATGGTATGAAAATGAATTTTCTTTATTAACAATGAAACAACTAGAAGAAATAACAGAAGATTTAACAACTTATGACGATCATATGATGCCTTGCACAGAATATTTTTGTTTAAAAAATAATGCAGAAATAATTAATCTTATAGAAAAATTAAAAACAGAAAAAGAAATTGAAGGATACGTAATAAGATTGAATAATGAACAAGAATTGGTAAAAATTAAGTCAGACCATTATTTTATATTACATGCTTTAAAATCTAAACTTGATTCTGAAGCAATTACAGACCTATATCTGAGTTGGGGTAGACCATCTTTCAGGGATTTTGAAAACAAATTTCAATCAACTTTTGATTATGAAACTTGGGTTGTGATTGTACCGGCGGCTTCTTCTATCTGTACCGCTTCTCAAATAGCGAACGATGTGTATAATCACATAGCGAACTTAGTAGAAGAAAATAGAAAATTATCAAGAAAAGATTTTGCCCTTTTAATGAAACAGAAATATTCTGGAGAAAAGCTGGCTTTGTGTTTTTCGTTACTGGATCATAAACCTATCAAATCTAATTTTTTTAAAACTATTATTCTTCAAAATATTAAAACATATAATTTTTCTATGTTCAAAAAAGAAAAAATAAATAATGACGAAGAAGAATAAAACTTCCTGTATTTATAAAATAACGTGTTTGAATAATAATAAATTCTATATAGGAAGTACTATTGATATAAATAAAAGATTAATGAATCATGTTAGTTTCTTGAAACACAATAAACATCCCAACAAATATTTACAAAATTGCTGGAATAAATACGGGGAGAAAAATTTTAAATTTGAGATAATTGAAACTATTAACGATACAAATCAACTATTACTAAAAGAAAAGTGCTGGTTAGATAATACTAATTGTTGTAACGGCAAAATAGGTTTTAATATTGCAACAAATCCATTTGCGTTGATGGCGGGTAGGAAGCATTCATTAAAGACAAGACAAATAATGAGTTTAACTCGCAAGAGTGAAAAATTCTTACAAAATATGACAAAACAAAATATAATAAAAAATATATTGACTAATCTTAGAGTATTAGTAAAAGAAAATAAAAGTTTGTATGAAATATCAAAAACTATTAAAATATCTGATCCTACTTTAAGAAAGTGGCTAAAAATATTAGACCCTAATCTTTATTTATTATTCCAAATTAATGGAAAAAATAAAAAGAGTATGAATGGATTTAAAACCGGCCATTACTATTTCAAACATGGAACAAAATAAGCCCAAACTCACCACCTAAAGTATACCCAAATTGATTTTTACAGACCTCTAGCCGATTTTAAAAGGAGAAAACCTAATGATGATGGTAGACGACGTTGTTCACGTAGACATAGACGATCTAGAATGGGGACGTGTCTGTTCGGATGGAATAATTCTTGAAATCTTTGATTCGGAAGCCCTAGTTAATATTCTTGATATCCGAGCCAATGTTTTAGTTCCTCTAACAGATATTGTTGAAAAATAAAGTAAAAATTTAATTAAAAATCTGATAAAAAATAGTATAATATAGTATGGGAAAATTCATTGATTTAATTGGACAAAAATTTGGAAGACTTTTAGTTATAGGTCTATCGGGTAAAAATAGACATGGACAATATCTGTGGTCTTGTAAATGCAATTGTGGAAACATTAAAACAATTATTGGAAATAGTCTTCTCGTTGGACGAACACAAAGTTGTGGGTGTTTGTTTAAAGAAATTAAAAATGCAACAAAGCACGGACACAGCAGGGTTGGGAAAGAATCAATAACACATAGATCATGGACTAATATGCTCAATAGATGCAATAATCCAAATTATAAAAGACATCAAGACTACGGAGGTCGCGGAATTACCGTTTGTGATAGATGGAATATTAAAATGGGTGGATCATTTCAGAATTTCTTAGAAGATATGGGAGAAAGACCTGGAAAAGAATATTCAATTGATAGAATAAACAATAGCGAAGGTTATTACAAAGAAAATTGTAAGTGGTCTACGATGAAAGAGCAATCAAATAATAGAAGAAAATTTAAACCTAGATTAAAAAAATAAAGTAAATATTTAAATCACAAATCTCTTCCTCAAAAAAATTTTCATTCATAAATAGTTATAAAATATAGGGTTAACGAATTCTCAAATTTTCTGTGAAACAAAAGTACGAAAACGAACTATACAGATAGTAGTTTATGTTTTATTATCTACCAAAAGTCAATGAAATCATATCTCTTCACATGCCGATTTGCGAGACAAGAATTTATATGAATTTAATTTGCTGTATTTGTAAAAATAAAATTTCTAAGGACTCTAAAATAGCGAAAATAATATTAATAAAAAGAATACAACACGATGAAACGATTGCGCGATTAGAGTATGAAAACGATCAAAAAGAACTCTACATACACTTTAATTGTCTACAGAACGGCAATATTCCTATAATTTCTTGTCGGGCAAACGAAGAAAATTTTGCGCCGAATTCTCGTATAATAGATGGTGATTCCAATTCATTGGCTAGAAATAATATTTTAAATTTTTGAAAGATTAATTAATGGAAGAAGAGATTTGGAAAGATATTCCGAAATACGGGGGATTATATGAAGCCTCAAATTTTGGAAAAATAAAAAGATTATATAAATATTATAAAGCTAAGCCGTTTAAAATTTTAAAACTTTGTAAGGATAGATATGGATATTTATTTGTTCATTTAAGTAAAAATTGTAAAATTAAATCACATACCGTTCACAGATTGGTTTTAGAAACATTTGTTGGTATTTGCCCTTTAGGAATGCAATGTAGACATATTGATGGATATAAATTAAATAATAGATTAGATAACTTATGTTGGGGAACACCAAAAGAAAATTCGCAAGATAGAACTAAACATAAGGTTTCTTTTGGTAATTATAAATTAAAAATATTTCAAGTTATAGAAATAAAAAAATCGGAATTAAAAGGAACGGAATTGGCAAAAAAATATAAAGTAACACCATCAACAATTTCTAAAATTAGAACTGGTAAAAATTGGGGAGATGTAAATGAATAAAATATTAGAAATCTTCCCAAAAGAATATATTATTGATAAAAAAATATCTGTTAAGTTTGGACAAATTCCGAGTTTTGTTTCGGATTATCTTGTTTCTCAACTTGTTGATTCCGAAAATCCACAGACAGGTATATTGAAAATACAAAAACTCTTAGAAGAAAATTATGCAGAATCTTCTAAAAAAGAATTAATCAAATCTAGAATAAAAGAAATCGGAAGATATAATCTTTTGGGACATCTCCAGGTTCGACTTGACCAAAATAAAGACGACTATTTCGCAACTATTAGTTCTTTAGAAGATAATAATATTAGAATACATAGAACCGTGCTTGAAAAATTTGGTGACAAATTATTGTCCGAGGGTTGTTTTGGAAATATAGTTGTTGCATATGATCCGAACACTCTAATAAAAAAGAAAAATTATCCTTTTGTCATAATAGACTTTGTTCCTTTAAGTATAACTCAAATTAATTTGGATGAATATATTGAAAAAAGAAAATTGTTTTCTACAGAAGAATGGATTGATTTATTAATTAATAGTATAGGTTTTAATCCCGAAAGACTAACACAAGAACAAAAACTACTGTATATTTGTCGTCTCATCTTATTTGTAGAATCTAATGTTAATTTAATTGAGTTGGGGCCAGTTGCCACTAGCAAGACTCATTTTTTTAGAAACCTAAGTCAATACGGTCTTGTTTTATCGGGCAGCAACCCTACTATTGCGAGTCTTTTTTATAATAAACTAAGGAGATCTCCGGGCGTAATCTGTTATAAAGATTTTCTTGCTTTTGATGAAATTTCTTCCGTATCGTTCAATAACGAAGAATTAATCAATACCCTCAAGGATTATTTAAATTCTGGAAAATTTTCGAGAGACAAAACGGAGTTATCATCATCTTGTGGAGTCATACTTTTAGGTAATATTGATTGTGATCTTAAAATCTATGAACCTAAAAATACGTATCAACATTTATTTGTTCCGCTACCTATAAAAATAAGAAACGACAGAGCTTTCTTGGATCGTTTTCATGGATACTTGCCTGGATGGAAACTACCACAAATTTCTGTTTCTTCTTTGTCCCAAGATTACGCGTTTGCATCAGACTATCTTTCTGAAATTTTTCACAGATTGAGAGATAAGAATTATTCTTATGTTCTTAATTCCAAGATTCAATTTTTAGAAACAGGATTTAGAAATCAAATTGCTCTAACAAAATTGGCGTCAGGTTTATTGAAAATTATTTTTCCTCATAGAACAATTGAAACTATCTTAAACGAGGAACTTGAGTTGATTATGAATTTATCTATTTCTCTACGACAAAGAATTTTGGACCAATTAAAAATTATTAGTCCCGGAGAGTTTAAAAATTCACAAATTGGATATAAAATAAATGTTTAATAATGTTGACGACATAAGAAAAACAATGTATGAGTTTAGAACAAAGCATGGTAAATACCCAAACGTTATTTTTATATCAAAAGAAAAAAGAAGAGAATTTCTTGAAATGTTTCATAATTCTTTTACAATAGATGTGTGTTCGCCAGTAAGAGATTTTTTTGGTGATATTACTATTTGTGGAGTAAAAGTAAGATGGACAGAAAATGTTGATGGTGTTGATTGGATAGAAGAATTTAACGACATAGTTCAACAGCAATATGGATATTTTAAACCATTAATTAAAAACAAACCTATTAAAGTAAAATCCAATAAAAGAAAGATAATTTTATGAAATGTTGGAGGCCCAAAGGGACCAGTATCTAATTACGTGTGTGGGAGAGGATAAATGCGTGGAGATTTTTACATTCAAAGAACTATAGATGGTTTGCAAATAAAAAATCCTAATAAAAATATAGGATATATTTGTTGTAATGATAAAAAATTATATTGTTTTACAGGAGATAGTCTTACACTAGAAATGGATATTTTAGACATTATTATTTCTGCCGATGGTATTCTTTTTAAGGGTATTGAAAAACTCCAAGATGGACAAAGAATGATATATAATGAAGTTTGGTTTCTACCAAGAGGATATTAATAAGATGAGATATTTAGGTGGAAAAGTAAGAATAGCAAAACAATTAACAGCCTTTTTAAAATCGGTTCGCAAGCCTGGGCAAATATATGTTGAACCTTTTGTTGGAGGTGGCGCTATTATTTCTTTAATAGATGGCCCAAGAATAGGATCTGATCTTTGTCCTTACCTAATAACCTTCTATCGCCAGTTACAAGATGGATGGCTACCTCCAGAAATATTATCAGAAGAAAGATATAAGGAGTTAAAACAATTATATAAAGAAACAGTGTGTAACGGAGAAATAGGTTTTGCTATGTATTTTTGTTCATTCGGTGGAAAGGGTTGGGGAGGATATGCTCGTGATCCAAAGAGCGGATATGATTTTATTAAAGGCGCTCGCAATAGTACTATAAGACTTTTACAAACTATAAAAGATGTTAAATTTTATTCTAGGGATTATGAAGATTTGTTAAGAACTCTTCCTTTGGGGTGTTTTGTTTATTGTGATCCGCCATATATGGAAACAACGGGATATAAATCTAAATTTGACCATGTTCGATTTTGGAATATTATAAGAGAATTTTCGGACAAGCATGATATATATATATCGGAATATCAAGCTCCAGAAGATTTCGAATGTGTTTGGCAAATAGAAAGAAAAACTTGTATGAATACTATCACCGGAGGAAAAGCTGATAGAAAAGAAAAATTATTTAAGTTTAAAGGAAAATTAGATGAACAAATTGTTGCTTAAAAAGCCAGAAAATATGACACCCATTCAATTAGAAAAGATTTATAAAATTTGTTGGGACGAAATACACAAACGAGAAGAACTTAAAAAAGAGAAAGCTTTAAAAGAATTTGTTGGAAAATGTTATAAATATAAGAATTGTTATTCGTGTCCACAAGAAGAAAAAGATTATTGGTGGTTGTATATATATGTAAAAGAAATTAAAGATGGTTATCTTACTTGTCAAACTTTTCAAAAAGATTCAGATGGAAAAATTACGATCAATCTCAATGATACGATATCTAATGTCAGCGATAGGCATATCTTGTGCGGCAAGGCGATATTTAATTTAGAATTTGAAAAGATAATGGTTGAAATAAGTGACTCACAACACTAAAAATGAAATAAATTGGACAATAAAAGGAATTTTTAAATGAATATAATATCTTTGGATATAGAAACGACCGGATTAGATCCAGACAAACACAATGTTATATCTATTGGTGCAGTTAATCTAATAGACGACGATGAATTTTATAGGGAAATATATTATAAAGATTTATTTGTATCCACAAAAACTCAAGCATTTTTAAAAATTGATTTTAGTAAAATTGAAAATGTTCAACGATCAGAGCCATATATTGCAATTTGTGATTTTAATACTTGGTTAATAAGACAATACAATCATAAACCAATAATAGTTATGGGTTTAAATGTTGGATCTTTTGATTTACAATTTATTAAAAAATTATCGCAATCGGTAAATTCACCAGGAACAATAGAATTATTTGATTATCGTTCATTAGATTTAAATTCTGTAATGATGTATATGTCGCAATTTTCAAAATTGTATTTTGTAGATTTCAAAAAAGAAAAAACCGCGCAAGCTATCAACGTATTTAAGTCTATGAAACCAGAAATATACAAACTTGGTGCGCATCATGCTTTGTTTGATGCGTGGTTTAACGTTCATTTGTGGGAGGTTTTAAAAAATGAATAATATATGTTTTGAATGTGGAAATCGTCCCGGCTTAGAATGTCCAGGAAGAAAAGAAGGTGAACACACTCGATGTCAGATATGTTTTAATCATTTTATGATCAAAGAAAATGTTCGAAACGCTCAACATATATTAAAATTATTGTATGATATTCTTGAGAGCCATAGAGGAAAAGACACCTGTATTCAAAAATGCAAAGAAATTATTGATTCTTGTAAGAATACAAATACGGATTATTTATTTCATGATTTTTTACAAAAGCTTGTTAAATGAAAACTAAGGATTTGATGTTAATGTTGAAGACGAAATTGATGAAGACTGAAGGGAAAAAATATGAGAAGGTCATCTGGAAAATATTCTGAAGGACAAATGGTAAGAATGAAAATAAATCCACAACATATGTGTCAAGTTGTTGGAAGGGATGGATATGGTTATACAATTAGATGCCCAATTAAAAATAGTCTTACACCAAATATATCCGCCAATGCCTCTTTTTTTGGCGGCGATACAGTACCAAATAATATGATTTTTCAAGATATATATGTTCAAGAATTTGAAATAGAACTCGCCAAGGAGAATAATTGAAATGAATGATTTTATAATTAAACCAAAAGTAAAATTAATTGGAAAAAGCATAATAAATATAGATGGTCTAACGGCATTCTTAGAAGATTCAAATATGTGTTGGCCAGAATTTCAAAGAAAACTTGACTCGAATATTGATCTCGGCGACGACGATGGAAACTGGCTAATAGAGTTCGGCGGAAGAAATTGCTACCAATCATGGCCTAAAAAAGGAGAAGAATTAAAAGGTAGAACACACGATGAACACCTTAAACATTTAATAGATGTAGGACATGAAAGTTGTTTAGAACATGCGACTTTTAATTTCCAAATTTGGAATGTGTCAAGATCATTAACTCACGAACTCGTAAGAACTAGAATTGGAGTCGCATACAGTCAACTTAGCCAAAGATACGTAGACTCTTCGGATGTTTGTTTTATTATACCAAAAGCTATTCAAGAATTAGAAAAAATAAATCCATCTGTAGTAGAAGAATGGAAAACATTTTGTTTAAAATCAAGAGATTTTTATGAAATATTAACAACCCAATTATCAGAATTGTATAAAGATATGCCAAATAAAACAGAACAAAGAAAAGCAGCTAGACAAGCAGCTAGGTCTGTGTTGCCCAATGCGACGGAAACGAAAATCATGACAACTTTAAACGGAAGATCCGTTAGATATTTTATGAGTCTAAGAGGAGGAGAAGGTGTAGAACCTGAAATAAGATCTTTGAGTGTTGAAATGTTCAAAATAATGCAACAAGAATTTCCTCTTATTGTGTACAAAATGGAACTTTTTAAACTCCAGGATGGAAGCGAGGGGGTGCGTAGAATTTTAAATGAATAAAATTAAAGATTTAATTGGTAAAAAATTCGGAAGATTAACTGTCATTAAAGAATATGGTAAAAACAAATTAGGTCGAATCCTATACGAGTGCTTGTGTGATTGTGGTATTATTAAAATAATTCCTCGTTATAGCCTTGTGACAGGGAATACAAAAAGTTGTGGATGTTTGATGATAGAAAAAATAAAATTGGCTCAAACAAAACATAATCATACCAAAAATAACAAAGCATCAAAAACATATGAAGCATATCATCACATGATACAAAGATGCACAAATCCAAATGATAAATCATATAAAAACTATGGAGGAAGAACACAGCCAATCACTGTTTGTAGAAGATGGTCAAATAAGAAAAATGGATTTCAAAACTTTTTAAAAGACATGGGAGAATGTTCTCCTGGATTAACACTTGAAAGAATAAATAACAATTTAGGGTATTATAAATCAAATTGCAGATGGGCAACACGAAAAGAACAGAATAGAAATAAAAGAAATAATATTGTTATTCCATTGAATGGAAAATTATTGTGTTTAAAAGACTATTGTAAAATAAAAAATTTAAACTACAATGCGATTATAATAAGAATAAATACTCTTAAATGGCCCCTAGAAAAAGCTTTAACAACATCAATCAAGAAAAGAAAAAAAAATTAAATAATTTTAAGGAAAAATAATATGCAAAAGGAATTCTTTAAATGCAGTAGAAAAAAAATTAAAAAATTAGTAAAAGATTTAAAAGAAGATACTGAAATGTTGGATTTATCAAAAATACAATTAATTGATAAGATACGAAAATTGATAGAAACAAATAAAAGATTGAGAAGAAAGATAAAGTTATTTAATAATGATTTTAGATTCAGTAAATATAGTATGAATTAAAGATATACTTTATTATAATTAGACACAAACCGAATGTGTATGTATAATATAGCACGACAAGAAATTGCGGTTAAAGGTAAGGCTGGATGAATAAAATGATGCCCATTAAAAATAATGCCGCGAATCTCCCCGATTCACACATCTTATCCTTGTCTAGCAAGCCTAAAAAATTTCATTTTTTAAATGATTCTTGTGGTATAATTAATTATGAAACATTGGCAATATACCCCTATGTACATTTTTTTTTTCAATTCCGAGAAATTAAATGAAAAATAAAAAAGAAGAGCCCGAATGCGATTGCGAAGTTTGCCAAGCAGAAAATGATTTAAATAACGATCTAGAAGAAATGTTAATAAAGACCCGTCGCATCCTTCTCACAGGAGAAATTACAGATCAAAAAGCAGACTATATTTGCCAGAGATTACAGGCATACGCTTTTAATAAATTACCAGTATATATTTATATTAATAGTGCCGGTGGAGAATTGGGTGGTGGTTATGCAATTATAGATACTATGGAACTTAGTCCATTTCCTATATATACCATTGTGCGCGGAACCTCGGCAAGTATGGCGGCTACGATAACAGCTTACGGAACCAAGGGGTGTCGTTTCATTACTAAAAATAGTACGATGTTTCTTCATAATATTAATGTTGCACTTCCTGAGAATGAAATTCTTTCACAAAAAACAGCTATAGAACATTTGACGAAATATTCGGAAGATAAAACGAAAGATCTTGTTTCCAGACTTAAAATTAATAGGAAAAAATTTAATGAATTGTTAAATAAAACAACTTGGTTAATGCCGGAAGAAGCTATTAAGATTGGGATTGTAGATGGAATTTGGACAAAGGAAATGGAAGATAAGTTAAATATTAATTCTTTAAAGGAATAATAATGGTTAAAAGAAGAATAACCAGTGGATATTTTGATTTTTATTACAAACAAAAATATAACTTATTAAAAAAAATAGCAAATGATTTGTTTAAAAAATTTGGAAAAGGATATGATGAAAATTATCTCAACGATTTTCTTTCAATTGCAAGAACAGAACTTTTATATTCTATGATTCATTTTAATATAACTTTAGGTGCTTTTAATACTTTTCTTTATCATCGTGTAAGTGGGTCTATAAGACATTTTATAGATTCAAACATAAAACAAGCAACGAGATACGAAACAGAATTAAGAAAAGAGTTTATTAATGCTGAATATAACGAGCCAGTCGGATCGGGACTTATTATTGAAGAAATGTTTGATTCTTTAAAAGAAGAAGAAGCGGAAGTTCTGAGACTGAGATATCTAAGTAATATGACTCTTTTAGAAATTACAGAAAAAACGGGATTTTCAACTTATTCTATATTGAATTTGCAAAAAAAAGCAACCGAAAAATTAATATTAAAGTTTGGTGATAAAATTTAAATGAGCAAGTTTATTGATTTAACGGAACAAAAATTTAATAGATTATTAGTAATAAAAAGGGAGGAAAACGATAGATTTGGAAAGACAAGGTGGTTGTGCAGATGTGATTGTGGAAATGAAAAGATAATTAATGGCAATAGTCTTGTGTCCGGAAGCAGCAAAAGTTGTGGTTGTCTAAACACAGAGAAAATACAACTTCGAAACATTAAAAATAAACATGGGGAAACTCATGGATGCTCTGGAACAAAAACATATAGGGCTTGGGGTAGTATGATTCAAAGATGTACCAATTCAAAACACATAGGATATAAAAATTACGGAGGACGAGATAAGCCAATAACGGTTTGCGATAGATGGAATCCCAAAAAGGGCGGATCGTTTGAAAACTTTTTAAAAGATATTGGTGAAATACCCAAAGGGCTAACATTCGATAGAATAGATAACAATGGAGATTATTCTCTTGACAACTGGAGATTAGCAACAAGAAGCGTGCAGGCTAAAAATAGAAGGACAAATATAAAAATTGATAGACTGTGTTTAAAAGATTATTGCAAAATTAAAAATTTAAACTATAGTACAATTCGTGGCAGAATTCGTAATGGTATGTCTTTAGAAAAGGCATTAAATATTCCAATTAGAAAAAGAAATAAACTGCGAATAGATTTGAAAGGTAATTTGATTATGCAAGATGATCTTAAATCAATTTCAGAAGAATTAGACAAGTTCGATGCGCAAAAGGCCGAGGCGTTTGTTAAAAAAGTTGGTCCTCCTGGCAAAGAGTGGTGTGTTGTGAGTGAAAGAACAGGGAAGAAATTAGCATGTTACCCAACTAAAAAAGAGGCCGAAAATAGGCTTCAAGAACTTCATAAATTTTCTTCTAAATAAAACATATGAATGAAAAACTAGAAAAATGGTATAAGAGGTCATCATATAATTTTCTCACAAAAGAAATATTATTAGAAAAATATACAGAATTAGAATATTGGTCTAAAGTTGCCAAATATTTTAATATGCATAGGGGAACTTTAAGCAAGATTCAAAAATTGTTTAATATCTTAGGATATGGAGACAAAAAGGATTGGAGATGTCCTAAAACAACAAATCAAAACACGACTCAATCAATTATAAATTTTAGAAAAATAATAACTAAAGAATTATTATTAGAAACATATAATAAATTTAAAAATTGGCGAAAAGTAGCAAATTGTTTTCAAGTTTGTCAAAATGTTGTTGTTCAAGCTAGAAAGCAATTAAATATTTATGAAAAAACAAAAACAACAGGTATAAATTATAGCGGAGAAAAACATCCTTTATATATGGGAAAATATAAGAACCAAAACGGATATATAATTGTAAATCGTTATCATCCAGATAATCACAGAGGAAAGCAAACTAAAGAACATATCTTGGTTATAGAGAAATATATAGGCAGATCATTAAAAACAGAAGAAGTTATTCACCATATAGACGGAGATAAATCGAATAATATTATAGAAAATTTATACTTATGTAATATGTCAACTCATAGAAAAATTGAAGCTCAAATTTCGAAAATAGGGTATGAATTAATTAAAAGAAAAATAATAATTTTTGATAAAAATCTGGATTGTTATAAATTAAACGAAGGTGTATTAAATCTATAGAAAGAAAAGGAGAAATTTATGGTAAAAATGATTAAATTGGCTCTGGTGTCACAAATGTTTTTGTATGGCGGTTGTGCGATGTTGAGTTCCCCCCAAAATGCGGCGAAACTTAGTAATCCTTCACTTCACTTTGAAAGGAATAGTCGCGGTGTTACATTTGATGCAGGAAGTGAATTTAATGGTAAACTTAAGGGTAAATATGATGCAACAACTGGATCGTTTGATATTGATACGGAGGTTAATTCTAGCCCGTCTCCAGTTATAGCCGCAGAATCAGAAAGAGCACAGGCGATGTTCCAGTTCTATCAAGTTCAAGCAGAAGCCCATAAAGCAGATATGCAGGCGTTTGCCAGCATCATTAATAATGCTATTTCAGCTATTCCAGGTGTTCTTGGTGGAATAAATAATCAGCCATCACCGCCATCCTCTACCCCTTCTTTGAAAGAAATATTGGATCTACTTAAAGAAATTAAAGCTTTAAATTCAAAGCCGACGCCGTAAAATATAATGGAGACATAATATGAAAAAAAGTTTTCTTCAAAACAATAAAAAATTATTAACGTCGTATTTTGTATGTCTTGTGATGGTGTGTGTGACAGTATTTTTTCTCACAAGTACCCCTATTAAATCGACTCAAAAAATGAACGATTCGGTAGTAAAAATAGAAACTGAGTTTGGATATGGTTCTGGGGTTATCATAGGTAAAGAAAAACAGGAAGAAAAATTTCTTTATTATGTCTTGACGGCCTTCCATCTAATAAATGGCCAGATACCTGAAGAAGACAAATTATCTTCACAAGAAATTCCATTTTTGTTAACTTCTTATAATGATAAAGAGGAGGTTGTAGGAGTTAATAATGGAACATTTTTTTCTAGTGACGAAAAATTAGATGTGATGGTAATTACTTTTTTGTCTACGCGAGATTTTGCTGTAACAAAAATTTCTACGAATTATGAATTAATAAAAGAAGTTTATTCTTGTACTTGTCAATTATCGGAATTTCCATCTGTGACTAAAGGAATAATTTCAAGATTAGCGGGGCACTTTATAATTAGTGATGCTCAAATATCTCCAGGCTCAAGTGGCGGCGGATTATTTGTGAAATATGGTGACGAATATTGTTTAATCGGAGTTGCAGTACAGGTAGCGATAAGAGGGGAGTATATCTTTTTCCATTGTTCTTATTATGTTTCTTCGAAATCATTTATCAGATTCTTAAAAGATAACAAGATTCCAATTGTGGTTCAGAATTAATAAAAATATGAATAAGCAGTGGTCAAGAGAAGACGAGATTTGGTTAATAAATAATTATAAATTAATGAAAATCCATGAATTATCTAAATATCTTGGAAGAACAATTCCTTCTATCAACAACAAACTAATCAAATTGAATTGTGCTAAGTCAATTGATAAAAAACATTGGACACAAAAAGATATAAATTATTTAACAGATAATTATAAAAAAATATCTATAAAAACAATAGCCCAAACTTTGCATAGATCTAAAAAACAGGTATATTGTAAACTTTATGCTATTAAACATTGTATAGGCAATGGTCGTAAAAGGGGTGGAGAAGAAGAAAATCAAAAACTTCTTATTTTATATAATGAAAATAAAAATTTAAATGAAATAAAAGAAATACTTGGACTATCAATTAACTCTATAAGAACAAAATTAAGAAAATATCATATATCTTCATATAAAGAACGTAGTACAAAACTACGTTTTAGGTCAAAAAATTTCTATTCATCTATCAAACAAGCAATGCAAAATGGGACTGTTGGATCAGAATGCTGTTTATGTAGATATAATTTGTGTATAGATTTGCACCACATAGACGGGAACAGAGAAAACAACACCAAAGAAAATATTTCTTCTCTTTGTCCAAATCATCACAGAGAAATAGAAAGAGGAATGCATAAAGACAAAAAATTATATTGTGTCTGGTGGAAAATTAATTCAGACGGTTCTCTTGGTGAAAAATTTGATAATAATTTAAATTCGAGATCATGTATAATTCAATAGTAGATTAAAAGGAGAATTAATTGGACAGGATTTGTTGGGATGATTATTTTATGGGATTAACCCTATTTATTAGCAGGAAAAGTAAAGATAGTTCAACACGCCACGGTTGCCTTTTAGTAGATAAAAACAATAAAGCTGTCTCTTGGGGGTACAACGGAACACCTAGATCGTGCAAAGAGGAATTGCTTTCGCATTTGGCTCCAGACAAATATTTTGTCTATATCCACGGAGAATCCAATGCTCTACTCAACGCAAATTCTAGTGTAGAAGGATGCAAGGCATATATTTCTGGACATCCATGTGTTAGATGTTTATGTTTATTGATGCAAGCCGGAATTAAAGAAATAATTTATGGTCCCGTAAAATCTAAAAATCCAGAAAGTCCGCATTTTAAAGAATCTGAAAATAAAATAATTAAAAATTTATTAGATGGATATGATATTAAATTGAAAGAGTGGGAACCTCAAAATTTGAATTTATTAATTGAGGAATTCAAATCAATTATTAATATATTAGAAGAAAATTATAAAACAATTGATATTCCATTTTAAAAATCCAAACTTGTGTATAATCCCTAACAAGAAACAGGAGATCAAATTTTGAAAACAGCAGAAATTCATTTATTATATTTTAAACAGGGCGATGACTTACAAGCGTGTCTAGAGGGGGCGGATTATAATATTGTTCAAGGACTAGAAAATCATTCAGAAATGCTCAAATACTGTGGTCGTCATTTAGATAAAATTAGAAATCTTATTAAAAATAAATATTTTAAAGAAATTAAAAATATAAAAATAGATGCAGATTGTCATTTCATATCCATCGAAGGTCCAGACGATTTTATTGATGAATTAGTTGAAAAAGAACTCGCGGAAATTCACGAATACGAAGAAAGTATTGATTAGTGGAAAATACTCTCCCAATTTACGAACCTTCAGGATTCGCTCTTCAGATATTTAAAGATCGTTATGCGATAAGTCAAGACGAGGGATTCCAGGAAGCGTGTCGTCGTGTAGCTAACTTTATGGCAAGTGCAGAAGATGGAGAAAAAATAAAAGAATTTGAAAAAAAATTCTATGAAATATTGAGTCAGAATAGATTAGTTCCTGGCGGAAGAATATTCCGTGGGGCAGGACGAAAAAAATCTGCTATGCTTAATTGTTTCGTAGTAAAATGTGGTGACAGTAGAGAAGAATGGGCACAATTACTATATGATATAACAGTAATTACAAGTCTTGGTGGTGGCGTTGGATGCAATTTTAGCTCAGTAAGACCAAGAGGAACACCAATAAAAGGCAGTGGTGGAACCGCTACTGGGGCTGTAAGTTTGATGAAAATGGTAGATGGTATATGTAATGAATTAAGAGAAGGCGGCGGGAGAAGATGTCTCCCAAAGGGATCGCTAATACATACTTATAACGGACTAATCAAAATTGAAAATATTAAAATTGGAGATATTGTACAAACGGGATTAAACAAATACGATAAAGTTATTGCATCTGAACGCACCGGAAATCAAGAAATAGTTTTAATTGATACACAAATGGGTATATTTAAATCTTCTTTAAATCATAGATGGGCTACTCTAAAAAATTTAACTGGTAAAGTAGAATGGAAGCTTGCCAAAGATTTAATTTATGGGGACAGAATTTTATTTATTCCAGAAGAAATACAAGGGCATAAAACAAAATTGCCCGAATATAATTATATTAAACCAAAAATGTCCACAACATGCAAGGATATTACAATACCGACCCTGGATACAGAAATTGCATGGCTTTTTGGATATTTGCATGGGAATGGATGTGTAGAAATCTTAAACGAAGGAAACAAGGGCACTGTTTCATTTTCTTGTCCATATGATATTCCTGAAATACACAATAGAATTGTTAAAAATATAAAAAGATTCGGGGATAATTTACATATAAATGATTACTTTCAAACGAAAGAAAAATGTAGTAAGCCTCGTGTTTGTTCAAAACAACTTGCAGAATACTTATCTCAATTTAAATTACCCCACCAAACAATGAACGTGCCTGATTTTATTTTACAAGGATTGCCAGAAATTAGAAAGGCATACTTGGCGGGGTTATTAGATGCAGATGGATATCTTGGAAAAACAAAAAAGAAAACTTTGCCCAAAATAGCATCATCCGTCTATCCAGATTTTTTAAGACAAATAAGAGCCGTTCTTTCTTCTCTTGGTATAGTCTCTAAAACTAGACTTGATAGGGAAGCCACAGGAGAATGGAAAGACATGTATTCTGTTGCAGCATTTTCTTATTTTGGAATAGAAAAAATTAAAAATGATATATCTCCATATTCTTTAAAATATGCCAGAGATGGCATCCAAGAAAGAAAAAAGGAACAATTTTCATTAACAGTACCAAGAAAAATGTTACGAGAATATAATAACAGAGGGAATTTTAGTCCTGCGTATTGGACAGATCTTAAGAATTCGGAAAAAGCAAAAATGGAGTGTAGTTGGAAAAAATTTATTTTGACAGAAGGAGACAGAGATTTTCTTCCTATTAAAGTTTTAAGCATAACAAGACAAAATGAAAAAGAAGAAACATATGATATCCAGATTGAACATGATGCGAAATTTATATCCGAGGGATTATTGGTACATAATTCCGCGCTAATGTTTTGTTTAAGATACGATCATGGAGATATTGAAGAATTTTTACGTGTCAAATTAGACGAGAAGGAATTAAATAATGCTAATATTAGCGTATTAATAGACGATAAATTTTTAGACTTAGTAGAAAAAGATAAAGATATAATATTGGAATGGGCAGGAAAAGAAATAAAAACTGTTAAAGCAAAATGGTTATACGACAAGATAATAGAAAATTCTTTGTCGTGCGGGGATCCTGGAATTTTATCTATAGGTAATGCAGATAAATATAACAATATATGGTGGGTTGCTCCTATGTCATCCACTAACCCTTGTGGTGAACAATGGTTGCCGGTATATGATGCATGTACACTGGGATCAATAAATTTATCTGTCCATGTAACAAGTAACGATGAAATAAATTGGGACTTATTAGATGATACAATTCGTATGGGAGTAAGATTTCTAGATAATGTTTTAGACAAAAATGAATATCCCCTCGAAATAATTAAAAAAACATGTCAAAATCACAGAAGAATTGGGCTTGGAATTTTAGGCTTACATGATATGTTCCTTAAAATGGGAATAAAATATAGTTCAGAAGAGGCATTGAAAATAACAGATAAAATTATGCTCTTTATAAAAAAGAAAGCTTATGAAGCAAGTGTTTTTTTGGGGGTGGAAAAGGGATCATTCCCCCTTCTTGATAGGAAAAAATTCTTAGAAAGTGGATTTTGTAAAGAATGTTTGACTATATCTACAAGAAAAAAAATATTATCTTATGGGATTAGAAATTGCGCGATATTATCTATACAACCAACTGGGACAACAAGTATAGTGGCTGGTTGTAGTTCTGGTATAGAGCCTTTATTCTCTCCGGTTTATCGCAGGAATTTTAATAAACATAAAGATATTCATTCAAAACTTACAAATAAATCAACAGAAATTGTTATTCATCCACTATTAAAAGAATTTATAGAAAAGGGAAAAGATTATTCTCATTTTGAGGGTGCTCACGAAATATCCCCAGAGCAACACTGTAAAATACAATCAATATGCCAGAAACATATAGACGGAGCCATCTCGAAAACTATAAATTTGCCCAAAGATACAACAAAAAATCAATTATCAAATTTAATTAAAAAGTATATGTATGATCTCAAAGGAATAAGTATTTTCCGAGATGGAAGCAAGGGCGAAAGTCCACTAATGCCCCTTCCAACAAAAGAAGCAGAAAAATATTTAAAAGAAATAACAACAAAGGTAGAATCTACTGACAATAGTTGTCTTAATGGGAAATGCTCATTAGAATAAGGGTGTGAATTTAGTGAATGATGAAAGAAAAAATCTCCAAGAAGCTGTAGATTCAGTAAAGAAATATGGTTCTATTGCGGCAGCGGCAAAAGTTTTGAAAATACCTAGAAAAACTTTGTCAGGAAGATACAACAAGGCACTGGATAAAGGATATGTTTCTGGAACCCCCATGCTCTCTCCGGAACAAGAAATTGGTCTTGATTCTAAGTTGAAAACAGTTGTCAAAGAAAAAAGAGATCTTCAGAAAAAATACGAAGAACTTCTAAAACTTTTTGAGGACCAGTCTGGACAAATTAATACAATAGAATTGTTTAGTAAAAATATAGATTTAATTCAACACGAAAAAATTAAAATAGTTTCTGAAGGAAAGCCCTCCGAATCAACAGCTATTATTTTATGCTCCGATTTACACTATGAAGAAACCGTTGATCCTAGAACGGTAGACGGTTTAAATGAATATAATATAACAATAGCAAAAGAGAGATTCCATAAAGTGTTTCAGAATGGATTAAAATTAATAGAAATGTGCAGAAGTAAATCAAATATTAAAAAACTTGTCTTGTGGCTAGGGGGAGACTTGATATCGGGTTATATTCATGAGGAGCTTGTGGAAAACAACGCCATGAGTCCAATAGAGGCAAGTATAGATGTTTATAAACTATGTGTTTCAGCAATAGATTTTCTGATAGAAGCCGGAGATTTCAACGAGATAGTAATAGTAACAAGCGTAGGCAACCACTCTCGTACTACAGAAAAAATTAGAATATCCACCTGCGTGGAAAACAATTACGAATGGCTAATATACAATTTCTTGTCAAGCCACTACGAAAAATCAGATATAATTAAGTTTAAACTATCTAGAGGATATTTTAATTATTTAGATATATATGACTATACCGTAAGATTTCATCACGGAAACTTCATAAGATACTCTGGTGGCGTGGGGGGTATTAGTATCCCCATTAATAAGGCAATAGCCCAATGGAACCAGGGTAAATATGCTGATCTAGATGTCTTTGGGCATTGGCACCAAAGATTGTCAAGCAAGAATTTTATAGTAAATGGATCAATAATTGGGTATGGGCCTTATAGTCTTAGTATAAAGGCCGCGTTTGAAAAGCCCCAACAATCATTCTTTTTGGTACATCCGATATGGGGCAAAACCGTAGAAGCTCCTATTTTTGTGGATTAAAATTATGCGCAAACTTATTGATTTAACCGGACAAGTGTTTGGAAAACTAGAAGTTGTAATATGATGAGATGTACAAAAATATACAACTTCCAATTAAAAATACAAATCCATTGTGGAAATATTTAAATGCATAATAAAGGAAAATAAATGAAAAAGAAAAATTTAACAAAGAAAACAAAAATAACAAACAAAGATGGAGTAGAAACTATTGCTATTGACACAAAAGAAGAATTAAAGAATGTTGCAAATTCATTACAGCTTGTAAAACTTAAGTGTGATATTATAACTAATAAATTTCTTTGCCACAAAGAACAAGAAGTAGTAGAAGCAATACTTGAAATGGCAGAAGAATTTAAGAAAGATAAGAAAGAAGATATAAAATCCGATAATTCTTTTGAAGCACTTGGCGAACTTGTTGAAGAATATGTTAAAGATAAATTTTTTAGTGCCGAAATTTTAGAGAGTATAGTTTTCATTTTTCAAACATGTTCCGCCATTGCTATTGCCGATTCGTTTAATAATGATGCCCTTAAACAAGTATATGACGATGATCAAAATTTTACAATTGCTCTTGGAATTACTGTTCTTGCAGAAGGTATCTATAGTGGAGCAAAAAGAATATTAACAGGAGACGACGAAGAAGAGGAACCAGAAGAAGATTTAACAGGCCAAAAATTTGGTAATTTGACAGTTCTTCGAAAAGCAACTGAAGAAGAGGTTGCCGAGGCAGAAGCGAATGGGGCTTTGGATGAATGTTGTTGTGAAAACGAAGAAAATGATTCAGAAATAGAAGAGGAAGAGGAGATAGATGAGTACGATCTTATTCATAACGACAGATATATGGGGAGAAACAGTATAGTCACTCGCAGAGCTACAGAAGAAGACGTTAAAAAATTAGGTAAACATGGTGTTAAATTGGGATATCCATTAGAGTGGAGATCAACCATAGAAGAAGATATAGAGGAAGCTAAAGCAAATGGAACTTTTGAAAAAAGAATGATTAAAACTTATAAGGCTTACGAAGACACTCTCGGAAGATATGAAGATCCAGACCACGCCGAATACAAAGACTATGGAGGGAAAGGGATCGGGTTAGCCACCGACTGCGACTGGAAAGAGCCAAAGGGTAAAGGTTTTGAAAATTTTCTAAAACACAATGGACTAGAACCAGAATAAAATGTTTGACATAATTAGTTTTTGCTCAGCAAGTTATTTTTCAAAACTAGAAAAAACACTTAAAAATTGGAACGACCAATCTTCCGTAGAAAATATTTTTATCTACACAAACGAAATAGATCAATCTGATCTTAACAAGTATAAAAATTTAAATAAAGTAAAATTTATTGAAATATTTGATGATGATTCGACATGTTTTGGTATAAATTGCGCAAGAAAGGCTGAATCATTAAAATATTTTATTAATAATAATAAATTTGAAAATATTCTTCTTTTAGATATTGATTGCTTAATTGTGAAGGATCTTAATAATTTGTTCAAAGAAAATGCAAATATTTTTGTTACAATTTATCCAGAAGTCAAGGAAAAATATAGAACAAATAATATAAGCGCGGGATTCGTAGCACTTAAAAATTGTGATCAAATAAAAGATTTTATAAACCAGTGGGTGGAAAGACAAAAAAGTTTACACAATGCTCCGTCTAGGGACCAACGAGCATTATCGGAATTAATTACAAATCTATATAAAAACCATAACGATATCTATAAAATTAAATTATTGAACGGTAATATTTATAATTCACATCCCTGCAACGGTGGGGTTGGATATGTAAAAGAATGGTTACATAGAGTTAAAATTTACAAGCCATACATTCTCCATTTTTCTTCGGGAACAATAGATAATAATCAAATAATTGACGACGCATTAATAACAATGGATGAAAAATGAATAATATAGAATTTATGGTGATAAAAGATTTTAATAAAGTTGGTGTAATAGGTTCACGAACTTTTGTTAACTATGAATTTATGAAAGAAATTCTTGATAGTTTTTCTTTTTCTGAAATTGTAAGTGGAGGCGCGAAAGGCGCAGACAGTCTCGCAAGAAGATACGCAGAAGAAAAAAATATTCCTATAACAGAAATTTTACCAGATTGGAATCAGTACGGAAAAAGCGCCGGATTTAAAAGAAACAAATTAATAATAAATCAATCAGACGCCATCATAGCTTTTTGGAACGGAGAATCAAAGGGAACGAAAAATAGTATTGATCTCGCAAAGAGGGATGGTAAAAATGTTTATATATTTTGGAAGGAATAAAATGAAAAAATTATTGTTAGGAATTGGTTTTTTAGTTTTAATCAGCGGTTGTGATATAGATTTTGTGACAGATACAGTATATGTTCCATCTCCAATATATTATATCGAAGAACCATGTTGTGATTATGTTGAGGTTTGGATTTATTAATGGCTAAAATTACAGAAACAGCAAAAGAGATTTGGAAGCCTATTATTAATTATGAAGGATTATATGAAGTTTCTGATTTGGGGAGAATTAAAAGTTTAAAATATGAAAAACAAAAGATTTTAAAACAACGTCGCTGTGACGCAATGGGTCATATTGGTGTCGCCCTATGTAAAAACAATGAAATAAAAACATTCTATATTCACAGATTAGTTTTAATAGCTTTTGTAGGTCCATGTCCACCCGGAATGGAGTGTAGACATCTTGATGGTAATCCCCAAAATAATAGATTAGAAAATTTAAAATGGGGAACAAAATCAGAAAATGCCCAAGATTCTATTAAGCATGGCACCCATTATTCTATCTTTCCCACTCCTCCAAAAGGATCAAAACATCATAGTTCAAAATTAAACGAATCACAATTTAGGGTTATTACAAGATTAATAGAGGACGATTATTTAACCCAAAAAGAAATCTCCGAAATATTTAATGTTGTTCAGGCTACTATATCAAGAATAAAGAATGGAATAAGATGTCTTTAGAATTAAATTTTTCTTGGTCGGCCAGTAGGATTAAAACTCTCCGGGAATGTGCTCGCAAATACTGGTATAATTACTTTGCCTCTTGGGGGGGCTGGATGAAGAATGCCACAAAAGAACAAAAAGAAGCATATCTATTAAAGAACTTGACTAATTTTCCGATGTATGTCGGTTCGATTGTACATGAAACAATAGAGTATGCGATTAAAACTTTTAGGTCAACCGGAAAATGGATATCTTTAAATGATTCTAAAGATAAAGTTGTTAATTTGTTGCGGAAGGGATGGGTGGAATCAAAAAATCAAGAATGGAAAACTAGTGCCAAAAAGGTAAACTTCTTCGAAATGTATTATGACAGAATGCCCGACAAGCAAAAGTTGAGTAGCTATAAAATAAAAGCATTAAAATGCATAGAAGCTTTTTACAAGTGTGACCTGTTTAAAACTATGAGTTCACTAGAAAAAAATCAATGGATAACTGTCGAGGAATTTCAAAAATTTAAAATGATAACAGGAGAAGAAATTAGTGTCAAATTAGACTGCGCGTTTAAGGATAATGGAAAGCTGATTCTCGTAGATTTCAAAACAGGTAAGCCGAACAATGACATTGTTGAACAGATGACTGTTTATTCGATGTATGCCCTAAAAATGAAATGGGTAGAAAAGTTAGAAGATATAGTAATTATTCCGGCGTTTCTAGCCTATTTTGAGGACGATCCCGTGGCAGCATTTCCTACAATTGAGATTAATAAATTGCAGATTAAAAATCAAATTGATATTATTAAAAGAGAATATCCTCTATTGGCGAAGGCCCATAAGAATAGGGAAGATAGAGAATTATTTGAAATGACCGAGAATCTCAATAAATGTATTTATTGCAATTTTAAGAGAATCTGCCCTGGGGCTGAAAGATAATGTTTATAAAAGGTCATATTGGTGGGATTTATAAGATAACGTGTTTAAAAAATAATAAATTTTATATAGGAAGTTCAACAAATATAATAATCAGATGGAAATTACATAAAAGTGCGTTAAAAAGAAATGCACATCCGAACACATATTTACAAAATTCCTGGAATAAATATGGAGAAAATAATTTTAAATTTGAAATAATGGAAAATGTTAAAACTAATCTTTTGATAGAAAGAGAATTAAGTTGGTTCAAAAGGACTAAGTGTTTTGATCATAAATATGGATTTAATATTATTAATCCAGGTACATTTCCTATGCTTGGACGAAAACATAGTGAAAAATCTAAATCAAAAATAAGTATAGCAATGAGTGGTAGAATATTAACCGATAGTCACAAAAGAAATATTGGACTTTCTCGTGACGGCAATAAGCACACCAAAGAAAGTAAGCTTAAAATGAGTATTACACACCAGGGATCTAAAAATCATTTTGCAAAATTAACAGATCTTAATATTCAAGAAATTAGAGCAATGTATAAAAATGGATTTTCCGTAAAAGAAATAGCCAATATCTATAATGTTCATTCAAACACAATTTATGATATTATAAACAACAAGAGTTGGAAACACATACAATGAGAGAGATTATACTGAGGACGGACGGAGGAATAAGAGAAGGTAGAATGGCTTGTGCTTGGATTGCATTCAATCCAGAAGATGTTAAGGAAATTGTTTTTCAAGGTTCTAAAAAATGTGGAAAAAAAGGCACAAGTAATATAGCCGAGTACCGGGGGTTGATCGCCGGTTTGACACATGCTCTTAAAGAAAAAATTGAAATAATTCATATAATAGTTGATAGTCAATTGATTGTAAAACAGATTACAAAGGCAGCAAAAACAAATAACGAAGAATTGATTAAGCATAGGGATAAAGTTTTAGAATTATTAGAGCAATTTAAAGAATTCTCAATAAAATGGGAATCTAGAGAAAACAATAAGTTAGCTGATGAGTTAGTGAATAAAATCTTTGGTGGTAAGAAAAAAAATGTTAAGAAATAAAATTATGTTTGGCTCTGGGATGTTGGCAATATTGTTAGCAGGAATAATAGCGGGTATAATACTTTTCTTTACAACGTCTTGTGTTTCTCCGGGAGCCGTTAAAACAGAGGCTATGGCAAAAATTGCATCGGTAGAAAATAATTTAAATAAACTTGAAAAAATAGTTGACAACAAAGTTGATGCCGAAACTATAGAGGAATTAAAACAACAATTATTTGAAGTAAGTAAGACTGTAAATAATTCAGGAATAATCAAATATAGTGGGGCATTGGCCGTTATTGTCGGCACTTCTTTAATGGCTATTATTTTTCTTTTGGCCATCGGTATATTTCTCAAATATTATCTTAAAGCTAAGAATAGTATGAATATGTTAAATTTAGTAACCAAGGCGGTTAAAAATGTTGACCCAGAAACCCAAAGAAGAGTTAAGGGTGCTATTGAATCTCAAACATCTAATGGCGGACCTTTGACGGAGAAGCATAAAAATCTTTTGGCAAAATTCACTAAAGCCAACGGAACTTTCGTCGAAAAAGTAATTAAATCCATAGTATAATACGTTATGATGCCAGACCCTAAGTGTCCGGACTGTAAAGGAACGGGAGAGATCCTTTTGTTTGTTAGAACAGTAAAATGTTTTTGTCTCAACAGAATTATTGATGACGACCCACTGGAATTAAAAAAATTGTTTGATGAAAGATTAAAAGAAAATAATGATATTAACTGGCCAATAATTTAAAGGATTTTAAAATGGGGAAAGGTTCTAATAAACGTAAATGCCAAGTTTCTCCGGAGATTGAAACCGCAAACTGGGAATCTGTGTTTGGTAAAAAGAAATTGAATATTATGGGCGATAAAGATCGTGAAGAAATGAAAATAGATAAAAATCTTGTTGTGAAGGAAATAGAAGATAAAACCAAATGACCGAGGAAATTTGGAAAGATATTAAAGATTATGAAGGATTATATCAAGTATCAAATTACGGAGGAATAAAACGATTCAATAGAAATAAAAATCATAAACCATTTAAAATTTTAAAATCTTTAAAAATCAATAAATATGGACATTTGCAAGTAAGTTTGTATAAAAATAATATAAGAAAAAATTATTCTATACATAGATTGGTTCTTGAAGCATTTGTTGGTCCTTGCCCACCAGGGATGGAAGGATGCCACAATGATGGAAAACCCTCAAATAACTATGTTGGAAATTTGAGATGGGATACACATAAAAATAATGCTAAAGATTCAATTAAACACGGGACTTTTATTAAGGGTTCTAAGCAGGGGTTAGCAAAATTAAATGACTGGAAAGTTAGAATAATTATAAGATTAATAGAAGATGGATATTTAATTCAGCAAGAAATCGCCGACATATTTAATGTAACGAGACAAACAATTTCATATATCAAAAGAAAGAAAATATGGAAACATATAACCGTAGATAAAGGAGAAATTTAATGGAATTAAATATAAATGAACCAGGAAAAAGAATTACTCTTGGTATTGCAGACAGAGGTTCTGTCGTAGCAAAATGTAATAAGTGCGAAAAAAATCTCATGATTTTTCAATTAACAAAAACAAACGAAGAACTTGTAGGAGAAAATAAAAATCCTATCACCACAAGAATAGCTGTTTATTGCGAAAATTGTAAAAATATAAATAGGGTTATCTCAATCAAAGGACAATTTTATCCAGGAGCAGCAAATGATCAAACTAAATTCGAAATAGATGAAAATATTCAACATGGTGGTGGATTAAGTCCTGACTGCGACGTTATTTTTAAAGTTAATAGGAGAAAATAATGCACGACATAAAATACATAGATAAAAATGGTACTCCACATATTACTAAATCCGAAACAGAAGCAACATTGTATTCAAATAAAGATGTTTTCGCCTATACGATTGGTGATATGAATTTTGTGTTGATTTCCAATGATGGCGATTTGTTTAATCCTCAATCTTATGACAATAGAAACAAAAAAGATTTGGAGAAGGGTGGACTATCCTACAATTTGAAAAAATGTAATAAATTATGTTTTGATTATTATGTTCTTTTCCTAAAAACGAAAAACAGGACACATTTAACGCTGGCGCAAAGAAATTATTTAAATTAAAATAAAGGAAATAAAATGAAACATGTAGATAAAAAACTGTCTGATGATTTTTCAAAATTTTTAGACCGAAAACTTTTTTATAAAAACGACAAACCCTTAAAACAAACCAAAAATAAGTTAGATCTTTTTAATAGATGTACGACATTATTTGAAGAATTTATAAATACGTATATTGTTTCAGATTTGTTTCTCTACGAACAATCAGAATCAACATCTTCACCTATTGTTCCAAAAGATAACAAACCAAAAAACGCTAATGTTATAAGTATAAAAATAAAAAACCCAATAGATGGGGGGAAAGGAACTACTATTATGACGGCATCAGAATCCATGAAGGCTGATAGTGAAAGGTACTCCGGAGTAAAAAAGAATGAATAATGAAGAATTAATAAGTTTTATGGTTCCGACAAATTGCAGCAAATATTATGTTGCAACTTTATCAAATAACAAAGAAGTCTTTCAAGACGAGAGAAAAGATGGGCCTCATTCATGGATAAGACTAAAACAATTTTTACAATTAAATCCAGATTTAAAAATCGTAGACCTTAGACTTATCGAAGGAAATAAAAGTTTTGATATGCCAAAATTACAAAAAGGTTATTGTTTTGGTAAAAAGATGGTAAAAATTTTTATGGGAAACGTAGAAGTGCAAGGAATTTGTGTTGGATATTATGATGGTGTAAATGCAACATTGTTTTGGATATCCGAGGACGGAGAAATGGTGGGAAAAGAAACGCGAAATAAGGACAAATGTGGATTTTTTCTTATCTGTAACGAAGAATAAAAATGGAAAAGACTTTTGATTCACCAACAACCCCAGGTCTTCCTATAGATTTTCGTAATTACGTCGTAGAATTAGTGTGTTTAAATATGGATAAGAAACTCGGTCCTCGATTCTGGAAATCCAATAATTATTGGGCCAAAAAATATCCGAGAGAAATTAAAGGCATAAGCAACTTAAGTAAATTAACAGATTTTAATAATCCTTTAATTCAAAAATTATTAATTGGTATTATTAAAGATGGTTGGATTAAATCTCTTTCGGCTAAAAAGACTTTAAATACAATAATTAAAAAATTAGATATATTATATAAAAAAGAAATAGAGAAGAGAAAAATAAGTGACGAAAAAATAGTTGTGAGTATCTTTTCTCCAGAAGAAAATGCAAGATATGTAGATACTGGGACAAAAAATAAATTGTCGATTTTGAAAGATATTGAGGAAAATGGCAAAAAAGAATAAAGACAAGATTGTTGATGAAAGTTTTAATTCCTTTCTCGAAAGGCAGTATGGGATTGGAATCATTCAAAAAGCGGATAAAATACTAGATAAGAAAAGAGATATTCTCAAGACGGTATTATCTCTCGACATTAGTTTAAGTGGGGGGATTCCTGATGGCGCTACCTGCCTTATTAGTGGCAAAAGCAAAGTTGGAAAAACTTCAATCTGCCTAGAAATTCTAAAGAATGCAATAGATGCAGATCGTCCCGCCTTTTATGTGGACATCGAGAGACGCTGTTCCCATAGCCTTTTGAAAACTATCCAAGGATTAAATACAGAGAAATTAAATATTATAAAATCTACACCAGACAAGGTGCTAAGCGCCGAGGAGTGGCTTAGGGTTATTGAAACGACAATAAAGGAAAATCGAAAAGCTGTAATTGTTATAGATAGCATCGCTGCGCTAAGCACGCTCGCCGAGCAATCAGAATTACTGGGCGAATCGCGGGATATGAGCGGGACACCTAAACTTCTTGCCAGCTTTTTCAGGAAAGTTCAACAAACAATAGATGATACAAATTCTATCGTCCTCTTTATTTCGCAGCTAATGACTAGTAGGGAGCCTATGGGAAAGAAATTCGAGACTAAAGGAGGGCTCGCAATAGGTTATGCTTGCAGCGTATGGCTTACTTGTAACTGGGCTAAACAATGGGATAAAGACCCGGAGACTAACGCACCTGCCGGGCACGACGCGATGATAACCGTGATATGTTCTGCTTTAGGTAAACCATTCCTTCCCTGCGCCGTTCCTCTTCGCTTTGGTGAGGGTGTAGATCGCATAAAAGATATTTTAATCAATGCAGAAAATCTTGGTTTGATTCAAAAAAGTGCAAGTTGGTTTATTGTTCCATCAATACTAGACGCAGATGGCAACCCTATTAAATTACAGGGACTTGAAAAGGTTCGTGAATACTTTAAAAGTAATCCTCAATATATTGAAAAATTTGACAAAGAGATAAGAGATATATTGCTCCCTGAAAGAAAATAATTGGTATGATGAATAATATATCTGGTATTTATAAAATTATATGTAAAAATAATAATAAATTTTATATAGGAAGTAGCGTAAATATTGACAGAAGATTGAAAGATCACATAAGATTTTTACGTAAAAATAAACATTATAATCTATATTTACAAAATTCATGGAATAGGTATGGAGAGAAAAACTTTAGATACGAGATTATTGAAAATATTTATAACATAAAAGATTTATACGCGAGAGAGAAATGGTGGATTGACGCCACCAATTGTTGCAATAGAAAAATAGGTTTTAATGTTTCTTCTGATCCCCAAGCCCCAGGAAAAGGAAGCTTCATTGACTTAACTGGACAAAGGTTTGGAAAACTTATTGCAATAAAACCTAATGGTAAAACCAAGGGAGGTAATTATTTATGGGAATGTATATGCGATTGTGGTAAAGAAACAATTGTTGCCGGGAAAAGTCTTAAAGATAGTAGCACTAAAAGTTGTGGGTGTTTACAGAAAGAAATGGCGTGCGAGGCAAGCAAATTAAGAATAAGGCATGGTCATAGTACAAATGATAAAACATCAAGAACATATAACACCTGGAGAAGAATGGCTCAAAAATGCACCAACAAAAATCATCCAGCCTATAAATATTACGGAGGAAGAAATCCTCCGATTGCGGTTTGTAAAAGATGGTCTAATAATAAAAATGGATTTCAAAATTTTTTAGAGGATATTGGCGAAATACCAAAGGGTAAATCTCTTGATAGAATCAATAACAATGGTAATTATTCCCCCAAAAATTGTAAACTACGAAATAAATTTTATGATTATAAAAATAAGAAACAATGTATTACAGATTTGGCACAAGAATATAAGATGAGTCCCCAAACACTACAGTATAGACTGAATAAAGCGGGATGGTCATTAAAAAGGGCTTTATCAACTCCGATTAGAAAATATAAAAAAAGAAAATAAAATGATTGTTAAAATATATGATGGATCAGAAATTAATATAAATTTAAAAAAATATTTATTAAAAGAGACATATCAGAGATCAAAATTTCAAACAAGAATTAAAGAACAATTAAAGGAAGAATATCCTTCGGACAATATCTATGAAGAAGTATACATACCTATTGAAAAATTTTATCTTGATCTTTTTATCCCTTCACGTCAGCTTGTGATAGAAATCCAAGGAAAACAGCATTCTATGCATATAAAGTTTTTTCATAAAACAAAAATAGATTTTAATAATCAAAAAAATCGAGATGAACGTAAAATTAATTTTTGTCTACTTAACAATTTTAAATTTGTGGCCGTATATGATAAGTAATAACTTCGATGAAGAATATAAGAAATACAATGATGATCTCGTAGCATGGGAAAAATCTTTATGCCTCTCCTTTAAAGAGTCTAATAGATCAGAGATTGAAAAAATACTCGAATTATCTATAGAAGAAGTTAGATTAGAAACAACAATGAGACTTTGTGAATATTCATTTATGCTTTCTCAATATTTAATATTTCTACAGAAAAAATCTAATGAATGCGAATGCTATCTTAAATGGACCAAAAATGTTATAGGTAAATTATTTAATGAAGATAAATCAAAAGCGGGAAGACTATCGCAAAAAGTAGAGCTTAGACTCTCTAGAATAATTTATCTGTCTCGCCGTGTTGAGTTTTATTGTCAGACTATACAAACAATAATAAGACAAAGAAATTTGGAGATAAAAAATGGATAATCCACTTAAAATTATTAGAGAGGGTATTTTACAACATAATTTAGAAAAAATCTGTAATGGATTTGAACTTTTAACTGGAGAAAAAATTAAATTAGAACCATTGCCAGATATTATAAATCCTTTAATACAGCAAATAGAACAACTACTTAATGAGTATAAAAAATCAGAAAATCGAATGAATATAAAGTCTTCAGATTTAGATAAAATTGCAAAAAATAAAGAACCAGTCGTTTTTGATAAATATAAAACACCACCATTGGCTACTGGATTTTCTACAACAAATAAAAGGGGATATTATGGCAATGAAACTAAACCCTTGACAGAAAATGTTTCAGAAGAAGAAGTAAACAAAAATATCGAAAAAGCTACTATTACCAAGGAACGAAAAACAAAAAGAAGTCCTCCCAAAAAATATAATATAAAGTGTTCGCAATGTGAGCAAAATTTTGAATCGGACAGACAAGAAAGCAAAGATTTTGGGCAAAAATGTCCAAAGTGCCTGCAAGATACAATTAATGGAAAAATAATTGAATAATTATAAGATATAATATGTTAAATAAAGAAAAACGTAAACTTTACATGAAAGAATATAACAAAAGATATAGATTGAAGAATAAAGATAGAGATAAAGAAAAATATAGACTCTATATGAAAGAATATCATTTTAAAAATAAGGATAGGCGCAACGAAAGACATAAACTTTATATGAGAAAATATCGAGCCGAAAACAGGGATCTTTATAACACCTATATGAGAAGTTTATATGCAAAACATCCAGAATATAGCCGATTACGAAGATTAAAAAGAAAAGAGTTACTTGCTAATATTAAAAAAGATAGTGGATGTATGGTGTGCTGTGAAAATGATCCAAGATGTTTAGATTTTCATCACAAAGATTATAAAACAAAGAAATTTACTATAGGCAATTCTAAAGGACGGGATTTATTACAAACAATGAAAGAGGTCGAGAAATGTATTGTCTTATGTTCAAATTGTCATAGAAAATTAGAACAAAAAGAAAGTGATACGGGTATCCAATGGATAAACAAACAAATATTTTGAATGATTCGGGATGTGAACGATCTGTTTTATCTGCTATCCTAAATCATGGGTCAGATCTCCTTATAGATATTGAAGAAATTTTAGATACAAAAGATTTTTATTGGTCGATTAATAGAACAATATTTTCTATTATTAAACATCTTGTTCACGAAAAGAGTTTAGATAAATTTGATGGACCAACAATAGTCGCTAATGCAAAAATATTTAATTATGATAAATTTGATGGAAATTCAAAAGAATCAGAATATCTGGAAGCATTATTTGCAAATACTCCAACATACAACAATGCCAAATCTATAGCAGTACAAGTATATAAATTGTCTTTAGCAAGACAAAGTATTGAGTGTGTCAACAATATTGTAGAAGATTTAAAAAATATAAATGGTAGTGAAAAAATTGATGACATAATTTCAAAGATCGAAGAACCTATTTTCGAATTTACTTCTAAGTTAAATAAAGATAATAAAAATATGGTTCATATTTGTGATAATTTTGAACAAACATTAAACGCATTATCTGAAAAGCCGAAGGATATCGTCGGGCTTCCCACCGGAATGGCTCGTTATGATTCGGCTATCGGAGGGGGCTTGCGAAGGAGTACTGTTAATGTAGTGGGTTCAAGAAGCAAAGGCGGAAAATCATTTCTATGTCTCAATATTGCTAAAAATTTAGCCGAATTAGGTATTCCTGTGTTGTATCTTGACACGGAATTATCTCAACAAATTCAAATGAATAGGTTTATTTCATTAATTTCTGGTGTTGAATGTTTAAAAATAGAGACTGGAAAATTTTCCACAAATAAAGAAGAAAAGGAAGCCGTGTGGTCGTGCAAAGAAATTATAAAAAATTTACCAATTACACACTGTTCAATAGCTAGTTTATCTACCGAGTCTATATTGTCTTTATGTAGAAGATGGATTATCAAAGAAGTTGGATTTTTAGATAGTGGACTGACAAAAGAATGCCTAATTATTTATGATTATATTAAATTAATGGATACCTCCGATATGAAATCAAACATGATGGAAACTCAACTTTTGGGATTTATGATGACTTCTTTACATAATTTTGCATTAAAGTTTAATATCCCTATATTTGCTACAGTGCAATTAAATAGAGAGGGGGTGTCTCGTGAAGGCTCGGAATTTATTTCTGCGTCTGATAGAATATTATGGCTGTGTTCATCTTTTGGCATATTAAAGAATAAATCACAAGAGGAGTTGATAGAGGATCCCCCGCAGAATGGCGTCAAAAAATTGGTAATATGTGACACGCGATACGGTCCCGGAATGGACAAGGGGGACTATGTAAATATTTTGACCGATTTGTCTCGATCTAAAATGACAGAAGGAAAAATGCTTTCTGAGCAACAGCACTCATTCTTAAACGAGAAAATATGAGAGGACGAAAATTAATTGATTTGATAGGAAAAAAATTCGGGAGATTGACCCCTATAAAATATATGGGCAAAAATAAAAATAGTAAACATATGTGGTTGTGTAAATGTGATTGTGGAAACGAAAAAATAGTTCTCGGTGGAAACTTAAGAGAAGGTAAAACTAATAGTTGTGGTTGTTTTGCTATAGTGAAAACTATAGAAAGAAATAAAAATAGATTTATTGATTTAACGGGACAAAAATTTGACAGATTGACCGTTACAAAATGTGTCAATAGATATAAGCTTGGTAATTCTCTGTGGGAATGCTTATGTGATTGTGGTGAAACAACAATTGTCAAAGACTACCATCTTAAAAGCGGAACTATAAGAAGTTGTAGATGCTTGAGTAAGGAATTAACAGCTAAAAGAAGTTTCAAGCACGGACATAATAAGCCTGGGAAAAGATCAAAAACCTATAAGGCTTGGGATAGCATGAAACAAAGATGTGCTAATCCAAATATGTCAAACTATAAAGATTATGGAGGACGAGGAATAACAATATGTGAACGATGGTTAGATAAAGATAATGGATTTCAAAATTTTCTAGAAGACATGGGCGAATGTCCTCCTGGGTTGTCTTTGGATAGAAAAGATAATAATAAATTAATAGATGGCTATTCTCCTAACAATTGTAGGTGGGCTACGCCCAAGCAACAAGCGAATAATAGAAGAAGCAATCTTGATAAAAAATCATTGCTTATCCGCCAATATGGGCGTAAACTAATAGATTCTTTAAGTGAAATGATATCAAAAGACAAGAATAAAATAGGTTTTTCAAAATATTTACCCTATAATTCCAAACAATTACAAGACCACTTAGAGAGCATAAGAATATCACAAAATAATTGTTGTCCAATGTGCAATAAATCCTATAATAAAATCAAATATGATGTAGATCACATAATTCCAACCTCAACAGCAAAAACAAAAGAAGAATTATTGAAACTTTTCAATTTAGATAATTTATCACTTCTTTGTTATAGATGCAATAGATACATTAAAAGAGCCAAACCAATAGAATTGGTTGTCTAAAAGGTGGTTTTTAAAATGAAGAAATTTAATCAATCAGAAATTAACTACATACAGGATCGGGCCTGCGAACGAATAACAGAAATATTGGACGCTCTTGGAATTGAGTATACGGAAAGATCCGACTATTTCCAAGGGTCTTGTCCTGCACATAGCGGAGATAATCCTAGATCATTTTGGTGGGCCACTCGCACCAGTCATTGGGAATGTAGCACAAAACAGTGCCACAGAAATTCAATTTCAGGAAATTCCAATAGTGTATTCGGACTTATTCGCGGTACAATGACCAATAAATTAAATCGTCCATTTTCATTCGTAGAATCGGTAGCTTTTGCGGCAACCGTTTTAAATTTATCTAATCTTAAACTAGACGCAGAAACCGAAGAAAACATTGAAATTTTTAAGATCATTAAACAATACAAAAAAAAGAAAAAAATAGAAAAGAATGGATTTCCTCTATTATCAGAAGTTCTTCCCCTGTTGAGAAAAGATACCAAATACTATCCATCTCGCGGAATATCTCAAAATATCATAGATAAATATTATATTTCATCATGTAATAAAAAAGGAAAATTATTCTTTGAGAGGGCGTTCTTTCCAATTTTAGATGATTCTGGAAAATACGTTGTTGGATTCTCTGGAAGAAGTGTTTGGGACAAATGTAAACTATGCAGATTATACCATAATTCAACAATGGAATGCCCGCCGAAAGAGAAGTCTTTATTCTACAGCAAATGGTTACATTCTAAGGGTCTGAAAAAAGAGTTACACCTGTATAATTATAATTTTGCCAAATATAATATCTCAAAAACTGGAACAGCAACCGTAGTAGAATCACCTGGGAACATTTGGAAACTTGAAGAAAATGGAATTAAAAATGGAGTATCTTTAATGGGGTGTTCTATGTCTAAACACCAGAGGCTATTGCTTCAAAAAGCTGGTGCTCTTACATTAATTTTAGCAATGGACAACGATCAAACTGGCAAAGAGGCTACCCAAAAATTATCAGAAGAACTTAATTATTATTTTAGGATTGTGCCCGTAGATCTTGGAAATTCAAAAGATGTCGCAGAAATGAGCAAGGATGATATATTAGAAAAAATAGGTAAAATATTAAACAATAATAATAAAGAGTTTTTATTAAAGGATAATTAAATGAAAATTAAATTATTGTGTTCTATCTGTAAACAAGACGCCAAGAGAAAAGGTGGACGAACCATAGAAGATGTGGGATTAGATATCCCCGGACACAAAAAAGAACCAAGAATTATTTTGTGTGAAAATTGTAGAGATCGTATTAATAGTCACTATGATTATTGAAAGGGAACGATATGGAAAGATGCGAAGAATGCAATGGAATTATTGTAAATATAATGCAACCACTACGACTTGCGGTATCAGACTGGTTATGGACTTTTTGGGGGCGAATGAGTATAACATATAAACAATGTTTTGATTGTAAAAGAACGGTGGAGAGATTCGAATGTCCAATCAACTTATAGTATGCGTATCTGGTAAAAAACGAAGCGGTAAAAATACTTGTGTAAATCACATAGCAGCTTCTTTCTTAAAAAGAAATGCCAGTATAAAAGATTTTAAAATAAATAAATTAGGGTTGCTTGAAGCCAGAAAAAATGATCATTGGTTTACAGTAGAAGAAGGCGAATTTAACAAAATATTTAATGGAGCAGAAGTTAGATTATATAGTTTTGCAGATTGTTTAAAAGAATTTTGTATTAATGTTCTTGGCTTAACATATGAACAATGTTATGGTACAGAAGATGAAAAAAATAGCCGAACCAATTTACATTGGAGCAAAATGCCAACGTATAAAGATGATGGAACTTGTGTTGCCGATTTTGATCCAATAATGACCGGAAGAGAAGTTCTTCAATATTTTGGAACAGATATAGTAAGAAAAATGTGCGATAATGCGTGGGTTAATGCAACCATTAATAAAATCAAGAATGATAATGTTAAACTGGCACTAATTACAGACGGTCGTTTCCCCAACGAAATAAATGCTATTAATGAGATTGGTGGAATCACCGTGAGATTATTGAGAAACGTGGCGGGAAACGACGAACATTCTTCTGAAACTGTTCTTGATAATTATGATAAAAATAAATTTTCATTAGTGGTTGATAACACGAATATGAGCGTGGACGAACAATGTGAGTTTTTGAAACCTCACGCCACTTTATGGTTAAATAAACTTTATAATAAATAATGTTAATAAATAAATTTAGTTCGAGTTTAGCGGAAACCTATAAATTCTGCGCATTCAAATATTGGCTAACCTATGTGCTAGAATTAGAATCATCTGGTTCTGGTAAAGCAGCAACCATTGGGACAATAGTTCATCGGGCTCTTGAATGGGCCGCTCTATTAAAAAAGAGGGGAAAGACAAGCGTAAGCCCGGAATGGTTGTTCGAACGATCATGGGACGAAAATCCCCATCCAGATTTAAGAAAATTCACAAGCAAAGGATTATCAGCAGATTATAAAAAAGCCAAGGCTTCATTCTTTAAAGTTGTTGAGGATGAATTTTATAATCCATATAATCTTACCGTTGTAGATGCGGAGAAATGGTTTGAAATAGGATTGCCGGGACAAGAATGGGAAGTTAAAAAAGATGGCGAGACGAAGCAATTATGTGTGCGAGGCTACATAGATTTGATTCACGAACTAGATAAAGATACGATTGAGATTGTTGATTATAAGACGGGTTCGAGAAATAGTCCGTTTGATAAAAACACTATGGATTTTTACAATTTAACTAAAAAATTACAGGCAAAGATTTATTTTATGGCAGCTAAAATTTTGTTTCCACAATACAAGAATTGCGTTGTCACTTTTTATTATACTCAAGATTTGGGGCCGACAAGTATAGGATTATCGGATGAAGAGATACCCGAAATTTTAAATCAACTTCATTGTATATTCGTTAGGATAAAGGGTGATAGCCTAATAAGAAGAAGCCGTAGTTGGAAGTGTCGGCTGTGCCCTTATGAAAAGAACGACCTGTGTACGAAAATTTGGTACGATTTAAATACACTTGGGCAAGAATATGTAACGAATAAATATTATAAATTAAATTTGGATGATATAAAATGATGTCACATAACTTTATTGATTTAATTGGACGAAGATTTGGGAAATTAGTCGTTAAAGAAAGAAAAGACAATGGCAAATTTAGAAATTCAAGGTGGTTGTGTAAATGCGACTGTGGTAATGAAAAAATTATTGCTGGATTTCATTTGACAAATAAATCTAAGCCTACCCAAAGTTGCGGATGTTTGAAAAAAGATTGTAATTTGAAACATGGTCATGCTAGAAATGGCAAAGAATCAAGAACACACAGCATATGGTATCATATGATAAGAAGATGCAAAAATAAAAATGATGAGAATTATTATGGAAGAGGAATTACAGTTTGCGACAGATGGAATCCCAAAAAAGGAGGGTCTTTTGAAAATTTCTTAGAAGACATGGGCGAATGTCCACCGGGTCTTTCTTTAGATAGAATAGACAACAATAAGGGGTATTATAAAGAAAACTGTAGATTTACGACAAATCAAGTTCAAGCAAGGAATACTCGGTCAAATACCAATTATACTTTTAAAGGTAAAACTCAATGCTTAAAGGCTTGGTCAATAGAATATAAAATTAATTATGGAACATTATATACTAGAATACATACTTTAAATTGGTCAATAGAAAAATCACTAACAACTCCTATTAAAATTTATGGTACAATATAAATGAGTAATACATATGTCCCACTCCATCTCCACTCGGATTATTCAATTTTAGACGGTCTTTGTTCTCCGGAACAAATAGCAAAACGAGCAAAAGAAATTGGTTGTCCTGCTTGTTGTATAACCGATCACGGCAACGTGTCTCATATAATAGATTTTCAAAAAGCTTGTAAAAAATATGATATCAAGCAAATTGTGGCCTGCGAGATTTACACGAGTAAATTAGATCAAACTATTAAAGACAATACAAACAAATCCCACAATCACCTTACACTATTAGCAAAAAACGAAAATGGTATTAAGGATTTGATGTCGTTAGTTAGTTATACCAACCTACCTCAAAACTTTTACCGGAAGCCTAGAATTTCTGTAGATAATTTATCACTGTTCACAAAAAATAAAAATTTAATATGTTTAAGTGGCTGTATCATAGGCGAACTTTCCAAATCGTTATTTGAAGATGTTGGGAAGGCATGTCTAATTGGTGAACAAACCGAAAATATAGATGAGGTTAAAAAATTACTTAAACCCAATTGGCGAAATATAGCTGATGAAATTGTTTCTAGGTATATATCAATTTTTGGCAAGGAAAATTATTTTATCGAATTGCAGGAGGAGGGAATGCCTGCGCAGAAGGTGGCAGTAGAATGTCTTCGTGAGATCTCAAAAGCCTTAAATATACGGTCGGTATCGACTCTTGATGCCCATTATGCGAGAAAAGAACAGGTAGAAGACCATAGAATACTTCTTTATAGTCAATTACACACAACAGCAGAAGAACAGGCTAGGTTGAAATCAGAAGGCTCTGATACCATGTCTTTTTTCTTTAGGGATACTTTTTATATCTTTTCACCAGAGGAAATGGCCGAACACTACACAAAAGAAGAAATTGAACAAACCCTTGTAATTTCCGACATGATCCAACCAACGAAATTGGGGCGAAGACCCTGTTTGCCTAAATATAAAACCCCAAACGAAGTTTCATCCGACGACTATTTAAAAGAATTATGTATAAAAGGAGCAAAAAAGAAATTAATAAATTTCCCAATAGAAAAAAAGAAAATTTATTGGGAAAGATTACTATATGAACTGGATGTTATCAAAGAAGCTAAATTGGCAGATTATTTTTTAATAGTTTATGATATTTGCAAATTCGTTGACGAAAACAACAAACCAAGAGGAAAGGGAAGAGGATCGGGGGCTGGGTCTTTGATCAATTATCTATTAAACATAACCCAAATTGATCCTCTTGAATACGATCTCTACTTTCAAAGATTTTATAATAGCGGGCGTAATATTCCCCCACACTTTGATGTCGGGCAAATAACTTTTATGCAATGGTTATCAGATAATTCCGATTCTATAATTCAAGAAAAAATTGATGATGCCAGAAATACCATTAAAAATTTGATTATTCAATATAATTTAAAATATAGAAGTATAAGTAATAAAAAATTACTTAAAGAAGAAGCTGATTGGATAGATAAAAATAATCCGAAAATGTGGTTATACATATTAGAAATATTTAAGAATAATCAAACTATGTGTTCGTCCTCGGAAGATCAGGTTTTAGGATTAGAATTTCCAAATCCAAATAATTCACATATTATGGACGCATTAAGAATGCATTGCAAATTAGACCCAGGCGAACCCGTTAAAATAAATCCAGGTCATATTAGTCTTCCAGACATTGATCTCGATCTTTCGGTCGTCTTCCGCGAGAAAGTAGTCGAATATTTAATAAACAAGTACGGTTCCGAACGAGTCAATCAAATGGTGACCTTCGGTAGACTCCAGGGAAAAGCAGCCCTTAAAGAAGTGTTTCGTGCCCAGCCAGATTTAGTAAAACATTTAATGAAAGTAAAAGCAACAAAAGAGGGCAAAAATCCAGATGAAATTTCTATAACTCCGTTTGATTTATGTAATGAAATTACTTCTTTGATGCCTGATGAAGCCTCTATTATAGACGATTTACAAAAAATGCGAGAAGAAACAGAAAATAATGATTACGGAATTTTAAACTGGAGTATTGATAATATAGATAAAATTAAAGAATATTATCAATGGTATAAACCATTGTTTGATCAGGGGATAAGATTAGAAAAAACGAAGAAAAGTCAGTCAAAACATGCAGCAGGTCTCGTTATAGCAGACATTCCAATTAGCGAACTGGTTCCTCTTGTTTTCGACCCGAAGAATAAAACAAGAATTGTCGGACTTGAAATGGGTTCTGCGGAGGCTATGGGTTGCGTCAAGTTCGATCTATTGGGAATTGTGGCATTGGATAAGATTTGGTTGGCGCAAGATCTCATTAATCAAGTTGATAGTAAAATAGAAATCCAAGAAGATGTCGAAATAAATGAATAATATTGAAGTCTGGAAAGATATTATTGGCTTTGAAAGAATATATCAATTTTCTAATTTGTATAGAATAAAAAGATTATTTAATAGATATGGGAATATTTCTAACAAAATATTAAAAATTCATATCAAAGCTAGATATCCATTTGTCAATTTATATAAAAATGGTAAACATAAACTAATAAGAATTCACCGTTTAGTTTTAGAGTATTTTGTTGGCCAGCGACCTAAAGGGATGGAGGCTTGTCACAATAATGGTAATCCAAAAAATTATTTAATAGAAAATTTAAGGTGGGATTTTCACAAGAGTAATGAAAACGATAAAATTAAACATGGTACATTTAAACCACCACCACTACAAGAGAATCAAAAGGGATCAAAAAATAATAATGCAAAATTAAACGAATGGAAAATTAGAATAATTAATAGATTATTGGAAGCTTGTATTAAATTGCATAAAACGTGGAAAGATAATTAATTATGAATAGGTATTTTTATTTAACCATCGCTCCTCCTGCATCTAAGAAAACTACAACATGCAGAAAAATAGCAGAAAGAGAAAAAAATATTGTGGTTCTTTCGGTAGATGATTTTAGATTAGCGTTTTATAAAGAACAATATAACGACTCAAAAGAAGAGTATTTAAAACAAATTATAGGACATATTATTTTTGCCCTATCTAAAAATCCAAATCTTAGTATAATAATTGACGAGAGTAAATGGTTCATTAATAAGAAAAGTAGAGAATATTGGATTGACTTTGGTAAAAAACTTGGATTTAAAGTTATAGCTCTTAGTTTTAATAAATCTCTAGAATTTTGTTTAAAAAATAATGAACAAAGAAAAGAAAACAAGGTTCCGGAGAATATTCTTGTGAATCTTTATAAGCAAATGGAAAAACCGGAGATGTCGGAAGGGTTCGATGATATAATTTATGAATAAAATGCAACAAATGGTTCAAGATTTTCATAAAAAATATAATCATAGTATTGGTTATTCTCCATCTATATTACAACCAGAACTATTAAAATTCAGACTGGATTTTTTACAAGAAGAATTAAACGAGATTATTTGTGCGTCAAAAAACAGTGATTTGATTGGTATATGCGATGGAATAGGCGATTTATTGTATGTAACTTTTGGTATGTGTGTTTGTATGGGAATAGACATAGAACCCATGTTCGAAGAAATACATCGCTCTAATATGAGTAAAGATTCACCCATTGGTCCAACCAACAAACCAATAAAAGGTGAAAATTTTAGTTTACCAAACATAGTAAAAGAAATAGATAAACAAAGGAACAAATAATGAAAAAGCAATATAATTCGTGTGGATGCGAATCAAACGTTTGTTGTCCGCACCAAGATAGCACAGAGGGTTTGTGTAATGGGTGTCGAAAAATTCCCGAAAAATGTATTTGTAAAATAAATAAAAAATGGAAATGGATTTGTATTTGCTGTGAAAAAGAAATACCAATTTATACAGATGGATATGCGGGAAATGATGAAGAAGGAGTATTGCCGAACCTAGAGGGTGGAACGATCGAAATTCATTTTGGGTTTGGAAGCAAATTTGATCAATTAGAGGACATGTTAAGTAGGCAAGATTATAGAATTCAGGGCAGCATTTGTGATTCATGTTTTCAAGAAAAACAAAATTTAACAAGAAAAGTAGAAGTTAGGAAAATAATAAAATATGTTACCAAATCAAAATAATATTGAAATTTGGAAAAATATTCCGGGATATAAAGGGCTTTATCAGGCATCTATCTTTGGTTCTATTAGAAGTTTAATTAAATGGAATGGTACAGAAAAAAGGATTTTAAATCCAGGTAAACATAGGGATGGATATTTATCCGTTTGTTTATACAAAAATAAGAAAAAGAAATTTTATTTAATTCACACCCTCGTTTTGGAAACATTTATCGGCACATGTCCTTCGGGAATGGAATGTAGACATTTGGATGGGAATCCAAGAAACAATAAATTAGACAATCTTTGTTGGGGGACTCATTCCAACAATATGAAAGACAGGACAAAACATGGTAATTTTAATTGGCTTAAACCAAATAATAGAGGAGAACTTCATGGAAAAGCAAAATTAAATAATTGGATAATTCGTATTATAAAACAATTATTAAAACAAGACGAATTATCACAAAAAGAAATTGGTCAAATATTTAAGATAGGCCAATCAGAAATAAGTAACATTAATACTGGCAAAAGATGGGGATATATTAAAAATGAATCATAAACAATTTGACTGGTCTATAACAAATAGGGAGCTTATAATTTTTGTACCCAATTTTTCTCGTAAGCATCTATTGGTTCCCACTCTCCGAAGATTTAAAACATCTGTGTCTGATGATAAATATTTGTGGCTAATTGTAAATGATGGACCTCACGAACCAATGGAAGATTTAGAAAAAGAGTTTAATCTTAGATATTTTACGTTTGATAGAAATCCAGCGAACGAAAGAAATGGGTGCCTAATCAGGAACTTCGTTATCAAACGATGTATGTCAAAATGGCTGTGTACAAAAGATCCAGAAATTATTATTGAAAATGATATTATATCAAAAATAATAGATTTAGATAATATTGTGTATCGTCCCGGAGGTATGATTGAACTTTGTCCACAAGAAACACAACAAATAATTGATAATCCATTAGTTGATTTAAAACAATTCCCGGTATTGAGACAATGGAAAGTAACTCCAAAAAATTATGAAGGCTTCCATAATTGTGTGACTATAAGAACACAAAGATTAAAAGAGATGAAAGGATATGAGGAAGAATTTCAAGACGGGTATGGTTACGAAGATGTCAATCTTTTAGATAGAATAAAAAAAAGTGGTGTAAAAATAATTATAGATGATAGTGTAATAACATATCATATTAACCACCCCGTAATAAGGAGTTTCCACAAAACAATAATTGATAATGAAAAAATATATAAAAAATTAAAAGAAAATTTACAAATAGATGCTAACAAGAATCGAGAGTGGGGAAACGGCATATGAAAGAAGTGTGGAAAGATTTTGCTGGATATGAAGGCTTTTATCAAGCTTCCAGTGGTGGCGAAGTTAAAAGATTGATAGGGATATGTTGTAAAAAGGAAAGAGTATTAAGAAAAAATGATATAGTCAGTGGTTATATTAGAATATCCCTAATAAAAAATGGCAAACGCAAAAGAATTTTATTACACAGAATAATTCTTCTTGCATTCAAGGGTCCATGTCCAAAAGGAATGGAGGGATGTCATATTGACGGCAATAAATTAAACAACAATATAAATAATTTAAAATATGCAACAAGATCAGAAAATGCGTTAGATAAAATTTCGCATGGCACCATGGTATTACCGGACAACAAAGGATCTAAAAGCGGAATGGCAAAATCAAATGAATTACAAATTAAAGAAATTAAAATATTAATTAAAGAAAAAATATTAACACAAAATCAAATCGCACACAAGTTTAATCTATCGCCACAAACTATTTGTGATATAAAAAAAGAAAGAACATGGAAACATATAAAAGTTTAACAGGAGATATAAATGAAAAAAAGAAAAGAAACGGTGGAACTAATACCAGCAGCGATGTGGATTTGTAATGAATGTGGAGAAGATAATTTTTTAAGACTAATCAATGAGGAAATAGACCCAGAAGAAGAACAAGCTATACTAGAAGACTTGGACGATCCCGATGCAGTGAGTGCGGCGTCATATCTATATCCAATAGATGTGAAATGCAAAAATTGTAATGAAGAGTTCGAAATAGAAAAATATCAATGTGATGAATGTAAAGAAAATAATGGACAAGACAAGGAGATTTAATATGGTCGCTCCTTTGTTTGGATCTTCGCCAGATGTTGTAAAAAATGCTATAGCAAATTTAAAAGAAGCGTATGAGGTATGCAATGAAATTGGTTTATTTACATGGCTTCATTGCGGTACGTGTTTAGGTTATTATAGAGACAAAGATTTCATATCTCATGACGATGACATTGACCTTGGGGCCAATATCTCTGATTTGAGTGAATTAAAACAACAAGAACTTATAGACAAGATGAAAGGCAGGGGCTTTCAACTCGCCCATATTCTTGGAAATAGGAACGACGGTTTAGAAATTTCTTTTGTCAGAAACGAAGTTAAAATTGAATGGTTTTTTTTCTTCGAAGGGATAAATTGTCTCTGGCACGGAGTCTGGAATCCTGGAATATTATATTATTGTTATTCCAAAGATCTTTTTGACGAATTTGAAAAAGTCGAATTTAAGGGCGTAAAAGTTAACGTAGTAAAACAAATAGAAAAATATCTTGAGGAACAATATGGGGAATGGAAAATCCCAGTAACTCAATGGCATTGTGCGAGAAATCCGAAGTGCTTAAGGAACAAACCGCTCCTGTAGTAGTCTATGCGTATGTTTGTGGAGACATAGTTCATTATGGACATGTGCTTCATTTAAAAAATGCTAAAGCTTTGGGAGACATATTGGTTGTTGGGGTTTTAACAGACGAAGCAATAATGGAGAGAAAGAATCCTCCGATTATGTCAATGGACGAAAGAGTTAGGGTAATAGAATCCATAAAATATGTCGATTTGGTAGTTTGCCAAGACACATACTCTCCTGTTAACAACATATTACATATAAAACCAGATGTTGTCGCAGAAAGTGAATCTCATGACGAAGAGCTTAGACATGTTGTTAAATCCAGTATTCCATCTACCACAAGGATCGTTACATTACCATATTACAAGGGCGTCTCTTCTACAGAAATAAAAAAGAGGGTTAAAAATGTAAATCATGTTATTAATATGCTCAATCCATGGTATTACCCACTAGAAATAGGCGGGGAAACAGTTGTTCCAGGCATTGGAACTTCTCGATCTCCACAAGAATTATCCGTAAGAAACAAATACAGGGAGAACTTACTGGTTGACCAAGTAGTAGATAAATATGACTTCAAAGGTAAAAGCATATTAGACGTTGGATCTAATGTTTCTTATTGGGGTTCTAGATACGTAAGATATGGTGCAAAAAGTTTAACCGCACTAGAAGGAAGAAATAAATATATTCTTCAGGGTCTCCTATATTGGAGTTCTAATCAGTTCTTACCAGAAGACAATTATGAATTTGTTAATTGTGACATTCTTGATCCTGTCTTTTGGCAAAAAACTATGTCGGAAAGAAAGTTTAATTTTGTGATTTGCGCAGGAATTTTACATCACATAGAAGATCACGATTTTCTTATTGATAAACTCATCGAGTCTAGCACAGAAGCGGTTTTAATAGATACTAAGATTGGTACAAATGTATTCAAACCTAGAACAGATATATTTTTTGGCAACATTGATACACATCTAAATCTAAAACTACCGGATATAAATCATATTATCAAGAAATTCGAAAACAGCGGATTTAAAGCCCACCAACTAACACCATCTTCGTCATGCTCTTCTGTTATGAGAGCAGAGGACGATTATTGTAATGGAAAAAGGGCTGCGGTTTTATTTATAAGGGAAAAACATGCTTAGTAGAGAAGAAAAAAGAAAAAGAAGAGAAGCTGGTGACATCTCACAGGAAAATCCTAAAATATTACCTTTGCCAGAACCATTGCTTCCACCGCAACCATTACAACCACCATTACCCCCACAGGAACTTGTTAAATTGCGTGGGTCATTAGACGATGTTACACTTATAATTAAAGCTTTTGAAAGACCGTTGTGTTTAGATAGACTTATTAAAAGTATTGATCAATTTTACCCAAATATTAAAATTATTGTTGCTGATGATAGTAGAGAAATATTCTCAATTTCAAGAAAAAACTTTTCTCGTATCGTGTTACCATTTAATACTGGAATTTCTTATGGAAAAAATCGGGCATTATTTGCGGTCAAAACTCCGTATGTTGTTGTCTTGGACGATGATTTTATTTTTACAGAAAAAACACAACTGGAAATATGGTTAGATATATTAGAAAGTTCAAGTATAGATTTGGTTGGAGGGGATGTGCAAGGATTTCCCCATTACGAGGCTTGTCTTAACGAGGAAGAATTTAAAAATGGAATAGTACATTTCGAGAAAAAGAACAAGGGAAATGAGTATGGATGTCCATTATTTGATATAACCCTGTCGTTTTGGATGGGCAAAACAGAGGCAATTAAAAAGTTCGGTGCGTGGGACGATGAATTTAAAGTGGTTGAACATAGCGTATTCTTTTTAAGAGCTTTTAACAAAATAAAAATTGCTTATTGCGATAGAGTTAAAGTAGATCATTCCCATACTAGAAAAAATTCATCTGAAAATTATGAAAAACTTAAAAATGAAAAAGCAAATTATTTTTTCAATTTAATACTAGAAAAATTTAATTTACAAAAATTTATCGGACCCACCGGAAATACGCTTTCTAGGAAAACAAAATGATTAAATCTTCTGATTTTGACTGGGATATAACAAGAAAAGATTTAGTTATATTAATACCCAATTTTAAAAGGGCGGATTACATACAAAAAACAATAAACAATTTAATTAAAACATCTATCCCAAGAGACAAGTGGGTCGTTTTAGTTATTAATGATGGGTTCCATGAATCATTTGAAGATTTGCAAGACAAGAATGTCTACTATTTTACGTTTGAAAGATCCCCCCTTGTCGAACGTAATGGTGCTTTTATACGTAATATAGCCATAAAACGTTGCCAATGCAATTTATTGGCGCAGAAAGATCCAGAGGTTTTGTTTACAGGAGATTTTATTGCGGGATGCTTTAATAATTCAAGTGTTTTATATAGATGTGGAGGAATAGCGCATTTAACAAAGCAAGACCAAAAACATAAGTTTTTCAATGGAGTCATAAATGAAAAGGAATTGGCACAAATATCTGTAAAATTTCCTATATTAGAAAATCAATACGTATATTTCCATTACGGCCATTGCGTATCAATAAACTATTTTAGAAAGATAAACGGCTATGATGAAGATTTTACGTCGTATGGCCCAGAAGATCACGATATGTATGACAGATTATTGGGATGCGGACTTCAACCATTCTTCGATAAACAATGTAGCCCAATTCATTTATATCACGGGGTTCCAAATACCAGCCACGAAGAAATGAAAAATGTATATAAACAAAAACAAAAAGAGGGTATAATAAGAAATATTGGGATAAACTGGGGAGAGGGATAAGTGAATAAGAAAGAGAATATCGGTGTGAAAGTAATGAAAAATGAAATTTATAAAGATATTTATAAATATGAAAATTTATATGAAGCATCCAATTTTGGTAATATAAATTCTATAAATTGCAAAGGAAAATCCACAGAAGAAATAAAACAAATAATATGTGCAATAAATAAAAAAGAATCAAGATATTCAGTTATTAAAAGATTCAATATTAGTCAATCATTTTATTTTAATTTGCGGAATAATTCACAAAAATATTTAAATAAAAAGAGAGTATTAAAACAACACATAGGTAATCATGGATATTTGTATGTAACATTATGTAAAAATAAAAAACATAAAAAATTTCTAGTCCATAGGTTGGTTCTTGAAGCCTTTATTGGTCCCTGTCCACCGGGAATGGAGGCTCGTCATTTAGACGGGAATAAATTAAATAATAATATAAATAATTTAGAATGGACTACCCGATCTATAAATGCCAAAGATAGAGTAAAACATGGAACAAATAAGATACATTTATTTAAATCTGATTGCCGTGGTAGCAAAAATGGAATGTCTAAATTTAATGACAACGATATTTTAAAAATTAGAGAAATGCATGAAAAGGGTATAACTGGGTATAGAATAGCCAAAATTTTTGATGTTAGCAATTCGTGTATATATAAAATCCTAAATAAACAAAGTTGGAATCATATATGATTAATTTCGATTGGTCTCAAACAAATGTGGAACTATTATTTTTAATACCCAACTTTAAAAGATCCATTTATATTAGAAAAACTCTAAACAATCTAATAGAAACCGATATTCCAAAAAATAAATGGTTAATATTGATTATAAACGATGGAATCCACGAAGATTTTTCTGATCTTGCCGATAAGAATGTAACCTACTTTACGCTAGAGAGAAACCCCCCGGTTGAACGAGGCGGTGGATTTATTCGCAATATAGCAATTAAATATTCTCAATCAAAAATGATCGCACAGAGAGATCCTGAGATTCTTTTTACTGGAGATTTCATTAAAAGATCTTTTGATCATCAAGATGTTTTATATCGTTGTGGCGAATGCTCATATTCTTGCACAAAAAATGATACAGATTTATATTTTAATAATCAAATAGACATAAACGAATTACAAAGAAGAACCCCTGGACACCCAATTACAGAAGAGTACGTGTGTTGGCATTGGGGCCATAGCGCTCCTACGGAATGTTTTAGACAACTTGGTGGTTATGACGAAGATTTTAAAAGCTACGGCTTCGAAGACGCCGACATGTGGAACAGATTAATGAAAAGTGGATTAAAACAATATTTTGATAAAAATTGTCGCCCAATTCATCTGCATCACCCAAAACCAGATGTTTATGGCAACGATAAAGAAAAATATGAAGAAATGAAGATTTTATATAATAAAAAACGAGAGACGGGTATAATAAGGAATGTTGGGGTGTTGTGGGGTGAGGGCGATCCGGATTATTGTCCCTAAAAATAAAAAATTGGAATTTTCAAATGACTAATGATTCACCAAATTTATATAATGAAATGGCTTTCGGAAGAGGGCAAAAAGATTTTCTTGATGGCAAGGGTTTAATTGCAAATCCCTATCCAAAAACACAAGAATCTGACTTCTGCGACTGGAGAATAGGATGGCAAATTGCTATGTGGGAAGATAAAATTAAAAAAAGAGATGAATCATAATGAAACCATTGGATTTGAGTAATAAAAAATTTAATAGATTAACTCCAATAAAAATATGTGGTAAAACCAAGGATAATAAATATATTTGGTCTTGTAAATGTGATTGTGGCAATTTTGTAAGTGTAATAGGAAAAAATATTAAAAATGGTAATACAAAAAGTTGTGGTTGTCTAAGAAAAGAACAGTGTTATTCAAACGGCAAGATTTATAGCACAACACATGGCCTCACCAAAACAAAAATTTATAAAATATGGGATGGTATGATTCAAAGATGCACGAATTTTAATTGTGAAGCATATAAAAATTATGGTAAACGTGAAATTATTGTTTGTGAACGATGGTTAAAGTTCGAAAATTTTTATAAAGATGTGGGAGATCCCCCAAAGGGGTTAACCCTAGATAGAATTGACAATAACAAAGGATATTTTCCCGATAATTGGAGGTGGGCCACAAGAAAAGAACAAGCGAACAACAGAAGAAATAATCATATAATTCCATATAATGATAAAAAATATAATATTACAGAATTAGCAAGAAAACACAATATTAGTCCAGAAATATTAAGGTACAGATTAAATCGTGGTCAATCCACAGAAGATGCCTTAACAAAACCTGTTAGAAAATATAAAAAGAGACAAAATAATGAATAACCTAATAATTTTAGGAACGGGGCGCTCCGGTACTTCAATGGTTGCGGGGGTAATCGCAACTGCTGACCGAAAGTATAATCTTGGCGGAAAATCGCACACCCCAGATAAATTTAATGAAAAAGGATACTTTGAAACAGGAATAGTTAATGGTTTAAACGACGATATTTTATGGTCATGTCCAAAAACAGAAACAATAAAAAGCCGTGTAAAATCTCGCCAAGGATGGCTTTCTACTCTAGATATTAATACAAAAATTACAGAATCTAAAGAACTTAACCACTGCGCTTTATATTCGGGACAAAACCCGCTTGTAAAAGCAAGTATACAAAAAAGAATACTCGAACTAGTTGCTATACAACCATACCTATTTAAAGATCCGCGATTTTCGTACACACTACCAGTTTGGCTTCCCTATTTACAAAATTGTAAATTTATTTGTGTTTTTAGGCATCCATCGGAATTTCTACAAAGTATAGACAATATTGTTAGAACAGCAGATTATTTAGCGACAACCAATACGGATAAAAAATCTTTTGAAAAATTATGGTTCAATACATATACGTATATCTTACATCATTATTCAAATTTAGACATGTTTTTTGTTAATTGTAAAAATCTGGTAAGTGGAATTGGCCTTCAAACGTTATCAGATTTTGTAGGGCATGAAATTAATAAAAATTTCGCAGAAAAAGAATTGATACACTTTAATCCAGATAATCCAGAATATTGCGCAGATAATAAATTGATAGAACTTTATAATAAATTGTGCGGTCTTGCTAGTCGTTCCTTGGAACTTAAATAAATGCCAAAACTTATTAATTTAACGGGTAAAAAATTTGGAAGATTATTAGTTATTGAGAAATTGAATAATGATAAATATAATAAAATAAGATGGTTGTGTTTATGTGATTGTGGGAACATAAAGATAATTATTGGAGAGAGACTAAGATCGGGGCATACTAAAAGTTGTGGTTGTTTAAACAAAGAAATTATAACCAAACACGGATATTCTAATACAAGAATTTATCACATTTGGGAAAATATGATTCAAAGATGCACGAATATCAAAAACAAAGAATATAAAAACTATGGAGGAAGAATTTCACCAATTGTAGTGTGTGATCGTTGGCTGGATAAAAACAATGGATTTATTAATTTTCTTGAAGATATGGGTGAACCACCAAGTGCGCAGCACCAAATAGATCGCATTGATAATAATAAAGGATATTTCAAAGAAAATTGCAGATGGACATCTCGCAAAAATAATAATCGTAATAAAAGAAACAATCATATGTTGGAATATAACAATAAAAATCAATGCGTAGCCAAATGGAGCGATGAAACTGGTATTCCTTATCAAATTATTTATTCAAGGATAAAATCTGGGTGGTCTACAGAAGAGACTCTAACAATTCCTGTAAAAAAATATAAAAAGAAAATAAAATGAAAGAAATTAAACAATTTAAACAGATTATTAAAATTAAATATGCCTGGAATGTTTTTAAAACTATTATGAAAGGCAATTTAGGCCCAGGTCCAGAATGTCTTCTGTTGGAAGAAAAGATTAAAAAATTGATAGATTTAAAATATTGTTTTATAACGACAAGTGGGACAACTGGTTTAATTATGGCTATAGAATCTCTTAATCTTCCAAAAGGTTCAACCATTTTATTCCCGGCATATACTTTTCTATCCGCAGCAAACGCAGCGAGATTTTTAGGCTATAAGATTAAATTGGTAGATATAAATCCATATACTTTATGTATGAATCCGGATTTAATTAAAATTACTGGGAACGTTTCTTGTATAATTTTTGTCTCGCACAATGGTTATAATGGTTCTGATTTAAATAAAGTTAGACAAATTTGTAATATACATAATATTCCAATGATAGAGGACTGTTGCCAATCAATTGCAATAAAAAACGCTGGTAAAACCGGAGACATTGGCATATTTTCTTTTTCGTATCCTAAATTAATAACAGGGGGCCAAGGTGGTGCTGTAGTTACCGACGATGATAAAATAGCGAAAAGATTAGAGCAAATTAGAGATCATGGCGGCAATTGGCGCAAAGACCGTTTACATCAATATATCGGAGTAAATTTTCGTTACACGGACATACAGGCAAGTTATATTTTAAGTCAATTAAAAGATATAAAATTATTACTTAATAAAAGATGGAAATTATTTTATTATTATTATATAAATGATATTAAACCATATAGATTTGTTCCTTATGTGTCGGAAAAAGAAAGCGGTTGGATGGTCATATATAGATCTAAAAAGGCTGATCAAATAATTGAAGCTCTAAAGAAAGAAAACATACAAGCTGTAAAATATTATAAACCCATAAGTTACAATCCACCATATAAAACAAAAATTAAATATCCTGTGGCCGAACAAATTTATAAAGAAATAATTTATTTACCATCGTCTCTTAATTTAAAAAGAAGAAAAATAAAAAGAATCTGTCGTATAATTAAAAGGGTGGAGGAGAAAGATGAATAAAAAAAGAGCTTTTATAACCGGCATTTCGGGGCAGGACGGATCGTGGCTTGCTGAACTATTGTTGGAAAAAGATTATGATGTTTGGGGAATAATCCGCAGACACTCTGTTTCGGAGAACCAGGATTCAAGAATTGCGCACATTTCCGGTCTTATTAATTTAGAATATGGCGATCTTTTAGATATCTCATCGTTAGAAAAAGTTATTAAATCGTCTCAACCAGATGAAATATATTCATTGGCAAGTCAATCTCACGTCAAGGCCGGGGGAGATATTCCTATCTATACTGTACAATCTAATGCAATAGGAATTACCAATCTCCTGGAAACTTATCGAAAATTTGCACCAAACGCCAGATTTATACAGGCGTCAAGCTCGGAAATGTTTGGAAATTGTTATGACGATGACGGATTTCAAAGAGAAACTACTCCGATGCACCCCGTAAGCGTTTACGGTTGTACAAAATTATTCGGATATAGCATGACAAGATATTATAGACGAGCATATAATTTACACGCCTGTAATTCCGTGTGCTTTAACCACGAGGGCTCGCGTAGGGGAGCTAATTTTGTAACCCAAAAAATAGTAAAGGGTGCCGTTGAGATAAGTTTAGGATTAAGTAAAAAATTAGTCTTAGGAAATTTAAATGCTAGTCGTGACTGGTCCGACGCAAGAGATATGGTCAGAGCTATGAATATGATTATTAACCATAAAGAAGCGGATGATTTCGTTGTAGCAAGTGGAGAAACGCATTCGATAGAAGAATTTTGTAGTATCGTATTTAAAAAACTTGGAATGAACTATAAAGATTATGTAGAAATTGATCCAAAATTTTATAGATCAGAAGAACTAAAAATGCTCAAAGGAGATAGTACAAAAATTAGAAAAACATTGGGGTGGAAACCAGAATTCAATTTCGAACAATTAATTGATTCTATGATAGAGTCTATGCAAAACAAATTATCTAAGGGAATTTTAACATGCTAAATACAATAATAGAAACTTGGAAACCTATAACTGATTATGAAGGATTATATGAGATATCTAATTTGATGGAAATAAAATCATTTAATTATAGAATGAAAATAGATCCAAGAAAAATAACCGAAATTATAAAAAGGATAGAGAATAAAATAAGGGGGTATAAAATAGCTAAGGAATTTGATATTTCCCAAACCACAATATCAAAAATTAAAAGAAATTTAAAATCATATAAAGATAGATGGACACTATTAAAACCAAGAATTCACCCAGGAGGATATTCTTATGTTGACTTATACAAAGATCATAAATATAAAAGATTTTTTATACATGAACTAATGTTAATACATTTTGTGGGACCAAAACCCTTCCCCGAAGCGGTGTGCAGACACCTAGACGGGAATCCGGCAAATAGTTTACCTTATAATATTATATGGGGTACAAGATCAGAAAATGCTAAAGACTCGATAAGGCATGGAACAAGATATCAGCCCATAAATAATGGAATTAAAAACGGATTATCGAAATTAAATGACAATAAAATTAGAGAAATAAGAAAATCATATGCCGAAGGTGTGTCTCAAAAGGAATTATCTATCAGATTTAATGTCAATATAACAACAATTTGTTCTATAGTGAATTATAAAACTTGGACACATTTGGAGTAAATTAAATGGCTCGTTACATTTACAGTAAAATCCAACCAACTAGATTATTACATATTATTCATAGACTATTAGAGGTAAAAGATAAAAGGGAGGACATTATTCCTCCGGACAATTTCCTACAAATTGCTACGATACCATTGAAAAATAATCAAACCTTTCGTAGTCACCGACACATTTGGAATTATTATAATGGATTAAAAATTGCGAACGAAAGTTGGATAGTTGTAAGAGGAAAAGTAAGGGCGATTCTTTATGACATTGATAACACTATTTTAGAGGAAATTGAATTATTCCCAGGTGATTTTTCTGCGACAATAGAGGGAGGGCACAACTACGTGGCATTGAGTGAGGATACGTTGGTGTACGAGATAAAAATCGGCCCTTATCGTGGGCAGGAGTTGGATAAGGAGTTCGTTTGATGAAAAAAGGAAAAGAAGAATATCTTAAAAACCATATGGGGTCGGACGGTCATCTTTTTGTATATTTAAAAGATAAAAAAGGAAAATTTCATAAACATATGATAGCGCAACTCGTTCTTGAAACTTTCATTGGTCCACAACCATCACCCCAACATAAACCATGGCACAAAGATAGAAACAAGGAAAATAATTGCGCGGATAATTTAGAATGGCGCATATAAAATGAATAATAAAATAATAAGGTTGTCTTTAGGGTGCGGGAAAGTAGATCTTGGTCCCGACTGGAAAAGTTTTGACGCGAGTGACTATCCCCATTTAACAGGACGTAATATTATTAATCTTCCTTATCCTGATAATTCTGTTGATATAATCTACGCATCCCATGTAATTTCTTATTTCGACAGAGAAGAAGTCAAAAATTTATTATTGGAATGGAAAAGGGTATTAAAACCGGGTGCTACTCTTCGTCTTGCTGTCCCGGACTTTAAAATTATAGCAGAATTATATTATAGCGGAAAATATGGTCTTGAGAGTTTTCTCGGTCCTGTTTACGGAAAGATGAAATCGGGGGGAAAAACAATTTACCATAAAACCATTTACGACTATACAAATTTAAAAAGCTTATTGGAAAATCTAGGATTTAAAAATATAAAAAGGTATGATCAATTTAAAACAGAACATGCCGATATAGATGATTGTAGTTTTGCTTTTTTATCCCACATGGATTTTAAAAATGGAACATGTCTCAGTTTAAACATAGAGTGTGAAAAATAATGAACGAAAATCATAATATGAATCTAGATATAATTAAATATATAAGTGGGTTAATTGGCAAAGATGATCCGTTGATTATAGAAATAGGGGCTTATGACGGAAAAGACACAAGAAATTTTCTTAATGTTTTTCCGAAATCCAAGGTGTTCAGTTTTGAACCAGACCCAAGAAATATAAAAATGATTAAGGAATTGCCAGAAAACCAGTCCACGTTATGGGGTTGCGGTAATAGATATAAGTTAATAGAAGAAGCAATATCCAATGTTGATGGACCAACTATTTTTTATGAAAGTCACGGAATTCCAACTTGGCTTACGGAAACCAAAATAACAGACTGGAGCGGTTCTGGATCTTTAAACAAACCAAAAGAACATCTGAAGGCGCATCCAGATCTTCCTTTTGGAAAAGGAATCAATATTTTTGGTAGAAGACTAGACACTTTCACAGAACAAAGAGGAATAAAAGATATAGATTTAATATGGGCAGATGTTAATGGCGCAGAACGCAAATTTCTTGAGGGGGCAAAAGAAACTCTAAAAAGAACGAAATATTTATATACGGAGTGTACTGGAAATCTGTGGGAAAATGGTGTTTACGAACAAACATTAGAAGAACTATTGCCAAACTTCAAAAAAATATGTGTTAATTCATGTAATGTTTTATTTGAAAATAAAAATGTATAACATTGATATGTCGATTGAAATATACAAAGATATTCCCGACTATGAAGGGTTGTATCAAGCTTCTAATTTTGGAAACATAAGAAGATTATTAAAAAATAATAAATACAGAATATTAAAATTAATAGATCATAATAATGGGTATTTCAACGTTCATTTGTGTAAAAATAATAACAGCAAAATGTGTAGATTACATAGATTGATTTTGTTTGCTTTTGTTGGTCCGTGCCCCAAGGGTATGGAGTGCAGACACTTAGACGGGAATCGACACAATAACAGAATAGATAATCTTGTCTGGGGATCTCACGTAGAAAATATTGATGATAGAAGAAAACATGGCAGAAACAATGGGGTTCCTCCAATAATGACAGGATCTAAAAATCCAGCATCTAAATTAAAAGAAGAAGACATACCAAAAATTAGACAATTAATAAAAGATGGTCTGTCAGATATTAAAATAGGTAAAATTTTTAATGTTAGTAAAAGCACAATAAGCAGGATTAGATTAAATATTACATGGAGACATGCGTGAAATATATTACGGTAAAACCTTGCGGGGGTTGTGCGGGAGTGGGCCACCAGTTCACCAATTTTTTAGTGCCATATATTTTAAGTAAAAAATATAATTTAAAATTTGTTTATCAGCCGTTCGTAGGAGAAACCGATGGAACGCTTGAAAGAAAAGGAACAAATTTTTATCAAATAACGGTGCCGGTAAAATTATGGAATGATTTTTTGAATTTTGGAGAAGGGGAGTTAACTCTAAAAGATTTGCCAGAAAGATTTAGCGAGATACAACTTCCAATGTTAACACAAGGACGAGTTACGTGGGACCGTCCACAATTTACAGACGCCATGAAAATAAATCCTGAATTCGATAATCTTGATATTTTGTTTAAAGTAAACGATTGTGGAGACGGACAATTTATTGATATGGATTGGGATTTTTATAAAAACAATGATCTAAAACAAAAATATAACAACTCCAAACAGATTAAAAATTTCAAATGCTATTTCAATAAAGACAAGATAAATATTGCAATTCATATCCGAAGAGGGGACGTTACAAAAGAAAACGGATATAGAAGATGGATGGATTTACAATATTATCTAAAAATAATAGAAAATGTTGATAGAATCAAATTTAACAAACCACTAATATATCATATGTATATGTTTGATATGCCAGAAGAAGAACTTAAACAAATAACCGAATTTAAAGATAAAAATAATATAAATATAGAGGTGCATAATGATGAAGACGTTTTTTCCACTTTTTATCATTTTACCAGGGCCGATATATTTGTTTGTGGCCAAGGATCGCTTTCTCTTTTAGCAAATTATCTAACAGACGCAGTTAAATTAACAACCCCATGGAAAGAATTTATAAATGGTAAAACTATTGTTTATTGGGACGCTTTTCCAAAAGATATAAATGATATTGTAGAGGTGAATCCAGACTCTAGTTTTGACGAAAACAAATTAAGAGGAGTGGTGATATATAAAAATGAATAAATATATTACCGTAAAAGTTCACGAATTAAATGCGGGTATCGGACATCGCTTCTCCAATTTTATCGTTCCACTCATCTTGGCAAATAGATATAATTTAAAATATGTTTATCAGCCGATTGTTAATAAAGACGAGTCACATATTTATCAAATGGCTCCGATTAAAAAATGGAATGATTTTTTAAATTTTGGAGAAAATGAATTAACTATAGAAAATTTATCTCACTGTATAAAGATAAATATCCCGTGGGTGCAAAGGAAAGAGGCTAAATGGTTTCACCCACAATTTGCAGCGTTATTAAATTCAGATTTTGCACAAAATGACAAACTAAACATCCTATATGAAATAAGCGAAAATGACAACGGACAATTTATAGAAATTGACTGGAAATTCTATGGGAACAATGATTTAAAGATCAAATATAATAATTCTTTGCTAGTCAAAAATTTCAAAAATTATTTTTCTAAAAATTATCTTAATTGTGCAATACATTTAAGAAGAGAAGACGTTACAGAAAATGCGCAATACGATAGATGGAAAAGTCTGGATTATTACTTATCAATAATTGAGAATTTAGAAAAAATAGAAATCAATTTCGCCAGACCATTTATGTATCATATATACACATCAAAAATATCAAAAGAAGAATTAAAAAAAATAATTGCTTTCAAAAATATAAAAGATTTAAATATGGAATTCCATATAGACGAGGATCTTTTTTCAACATTTTATCATCTCACCAAAGCAGACATATTTGTTAATGGACAAGGATCATTTTCATTAATGGCAAATTATTTGACAGATGCTATTAAGTTAACAACCCCTTGGATTTTTCATTGGAATAATTTTTCAAAAGACATAAAAGACATAATAGAAATCAATAAAGACGGAGTATTTGACGAAAATAAATTAATGGAGACAATAAAATGAGAAAACAGATATATAAATATAGATGTCCGTGTGGTAGTATTTTTGTAATAGACCACGATAAATCTAATGGAGATAGACTTATTATAAAATGTTCAAAAAATTGTGGTGTCACAAAAGAGTTCTATCCACTAGGATGCCCTGGCAAAGATTATGTTAGAGATAGACGGGGCGGGTTTAGAATGCTTGGTGTTTATGACGGATAATTTTAATACTTCTTTGTGGTATAATATTATATGGATATGATTAAATTTTCTAATTGTAATTGCGAAGTAGAAAAAGGCAAGTTTGATGTTAATAATATTCCCTTGGATTGCCCTGCTACCTGGAACCTTATATCATCTGGTTTTACTAAGGGGGTTTTTCAATTAGAAACTCGGCTTGGGAGTGAGTGGGCTAGGAAGGTCAAACCTTCGAACATAAAAGAACTTGCGGCGCTAACGGCAATCATTAGGCCGTCAGCACTTGAATGTTTAGGTGGGGACACCAAAATACTCAGGAGAAGATATTATCAAAATGGAAGAAAGAGATATCATTACGAATACTGTACCATAAAAGAATTATATAATGAATATTTGGCTTTACAAAAACACTATATAAAAATGCGAGAAGGATTATTGCACTCTAAACAACCATTGTACAAAGAGGAAACAAGGGAAGAAATTAGAAAATTATTAGTTCTTGGCGAATTGACACAAAAAGAAATAGGAAGAATATATGGTGTTAAACAACCATCAATTAGTAGAATTAAACTACATAAATCTTTTAGGAAAACAAAAAATAAAGAAGTAACAAGAAAGCTTGGGATCATTTCTTTAAACGAGGAAACCAAAGAATTATTTAATAATAAAATTATAAGTGTGATTAAAAACGGAACACAAAAAACATATAAATTAAAAATAAGGAATAGCTATAAAATATTAAAACACAAAGAAAGAAATTTTAATATAAATGCGACAGGAGAACACTTATTTCTTACAAAAAATGGATGGAAAAAACTCAAAGACATTAAACCTGGGGACTACGTAGCAACAATAAACAAATGGTCTGGCAAATATCGCAGTAAAAATAAACATAGCGACGGATGGAAAAATTTTAAGAATATAGCATTTTATCATTATGAGTATAGTTGTATATTTTGTGACTGGAACCAAACATCTTTAGATGTACACCATATATATAATACGAGATATATAGACAACAACAAAGATAATTTGGTTTGGCTATGCCCAAATCACCATAGGATGTGTACAGAAAACCAAATATCTGCTGACGAAATCAAAAAACAAAGAGAAAAATATAGATTGCATTTTTCTAAAGATTTCAAATATGTTCAAATTATTGACATAGAAGACTGTGGAGAAGAAGAGACTTATGATATACAAGTAGAAGGTCCAAACCATAATTATATAGCAGGAGATTTCATAGTTCATAATTCTGGTCAAGCGGAAGAGTATGTTGATATAAAATTTGGCAAAAAGCAACAATCATATTTACATTCTAAATTAGAAAACATTTTAAAGGATACATATGGAACTTTAATTTACCAAGAGCAGAGCCTAAAAATAGCTCAAGAAATAGCAGGATTTTCTTTAGAGGATGCAGATCAACTAAGAGTTGCAATTGGAAAAAAGAAAGTCGATTTGATGGCATCTCTTAAGAATAGATTTATAGAAGGATGTCAAAAAAATAGTGGATTATCTAAAGAAATTTCTGAACAAATCTTTGGTTGGATAGAAAAAAGTCAGCGTTACCAATTTAATTACAGCCACGCCGTAAGTTATGGGATGTTAAGTTATACCACGAGTTATTTAAAGACCCATTTCCCACACGAGTTCTTTACAAGTTATTTAACATTTTCCAACTATAAGGGAGATCCAAAACAAGAGGTATATGAATTAGTCCAAGATGCAAGATTGTTTGGAATAAATATTCTTCCCCCAGATATTAAAACATGTAATATACATTTTAAAATGATAGAAGATGAAATAAAATTTGGTCTTTCTAACATAAGAGGCATTGGTCAATCCTCTATAACTAAAATTATAGAACAAAGTAAATCTTTATCTACATTTAATGAATTTTTGAAATCTCTGTCTATTCTCCATCGTGGTACTGGAATTGCTTTAATAAAATCTGGAGCCTGTGATTGTTACAATATGGAAAGATCTCAAATGGCAAAAGAATTAGAGATTGTATTTGGGACAACTATTAAAAATAAAGAAGGAAAAAATGAGGAAATACGGGGCTTGACAGAAAAAGAACGAGCGTGGTTTTTTAATAAATTAATTGATAATAGATCAATAAAGGATGTTTTATTTGAAATGGTTCAACAGGCTGAAAATAGTCCTGGGAAATCTTTATCATCCCTCAAAAAAGAAGATATTGTTAATTGGTCTAAAAAAATTCTTGGAGAACAATTTGATTTCTCCGGTATGACAAAAATAGATATAACAAATAGATTAAAAGAAAATGGATATAATGAAGAATCAATGAAATCATGTATTGTTGGTAAAAGATTACAAATTATCAAAAATAAATTGGAGCAATTAAAAATAAATGAGATAGACACCAACTTGGCTAAATCTGTAGCTGAAAAATATTTTCTTGGTATTGCCCTGAGTTGTTCGCCAGCAGATGATGTTGACGATAGTTCGGCAACTCACAACTGTCTTGATTTAATGAAATGTTTAAATGGCGAGTCGTTTTCATCTGTTGTCGTAATAGATTCTGTAAAACATACAAAGACTAAAAAAGGGAAAAATCCCGGCGCTCCAATGTGTTTTCTTACAATGTCAGATTCTAGTTATTCAATCGACCATTCCGTAGTATTCCCGGATGTTTATGAAAAAATGCACGGGTTATGTAAAGATGGATTAATTTGCCTTGTGACCGGATATAAGAAAAATGGAAGTATTATTGTTCAAAATTTACAAAAATTAATTTAAAAATAATTAAAATTATGGTATAATAGTTGTATGGACGAAAAATATTATAAAAACATAGAAGAAATTTGGAAAGATATAGCCGGGTATGTTGGTTTATATATGATTTCTAACTGGGGCAGGGTAAAAAGTCTTAATTTTAATAGGACTAGAAAAGAACAAATTTTAAAACTTCATCAAATTAATAAATACGGATATCTACAGGTAGCTTTATATAAAAATAATAAGCCCAAAAGATTTTTGATACACAAACTTGTTCTAGAAACATTTATTGGACCTTGCCATTTCGGTAAAGAGGGATGTCATAACGACGGAAATCCATCAAATAATTTTGTTGGGAATTTAAGATGGGATACACGCAAAAGAAATATGAATGATCAGATAAAACATGGGACAAAGTTTAACAAAGCCAGAGGTTCCAAACAACATCTAGCCAAAGTCAATGATAATAAAGTAATGGAAATTAGAAGATTATGGCAAGAAGGTAATTTAACCCAAGAGGAAATTGCAAACATTTATGGAATAAAAAAACTCTCTGTGTGGAGAATTGTTAATTATCAAACATGGAAACACGTAAAATAAGAAAAGGAGAATTAAATGGAGCTTAGAACCTACGGAGTTGGCGTTGTAGTGGCAGACGCAGAATTTAAATCTTTTGAAAATGGTGGCGGAGTCGGTTCAGTCAATTTAGCTTTTAATCGCAGTTTTAAAGATAGAGAGGGGGCATGGCAGAAGGAAACATCATATGTTAAGGCCCAAATCTTTGGACCAAAAGCGGAGAAATTTGTACAATTTGCAAAGAAAGGGGTTCCAATATATTGTGATGGATATATAAAAATGGATTCATGGCAAACAAAAGAAGGAGAAAAAAGAACTTCTTTGGTTTTAAATCTAACGAACTTTGAAATTGTTCAAAAACTGAACGGAGAAAACAAGATAGAGTCTACAAATCCAGGGAAGACAGTTGTTTCGCCGCCAAAAAATAAACAAGCGAAGAAAGAACCACAACCAGTGTCGGTAGCGGTAAGTGAAGTTGAAGATAATGATGAAATACCGTTCTAAAAATGATATTCAAGGATAATGGATATATCAAGTTTATTAAATATTTGTCGCATAAAATCTCTCGAATTTATTATAATAGTTATTTAAATTATGATGATTATGTTCAAATAGGTTTAATTGCTTTCTGGAAATCTGAAAATAAATGGAAAAAAGAAAAGGGTGACTTTGGACCATACGTTAGAACGGCCATATTTTATGCTATAATAAATGAGGCTATCAAAAGCACAGGAGCATTTTATGCTCCTTTTTTGGATAAAAATTTGTCAATAAAAATTAGAAACTATTTAAATAATGGTAAAACAGAAAACGATGTTTGTAAACTTTTAAATATATCTCATGGAAGATTACAAGAACTAAAACGAATTTCAATGTCTATGTGCGAAATATATACAGATATTAAAGATGAAAAATATCCAATAGATTTATTAGAAATTGACGACAGATTATCGGAAGAAGAAATGAGTTTATTTTTAACAAACGAAGTGGTAGGTAATAGAATCACAAAATGCAGGATGCTCAAAAGAATAAAAGATAAATTAGCGGCATATTAAATGAGAAAAAAACGTATTCTTTTTGTTAATGAGGGAAGTTATCTGGCGACCGGATTCGCCACGTATGGAAACGAAGTTTTAAAAAGACTTTATGCAACTAATGAATTCGAACTTTTCGAGTTGGGCGCATACGTAGAAGACGGAGACCAAAGAATAAACTCCATACCGTGGAAATTCTACGCGGCGGCTCCGAATAAAAACGACGAAGAGGGACAAAGAATATATAGAAATGATCCTATTAACCAATTTGGAAAAATGCGTTTCGATTCCGTTTGTTTGGATTGTAAACCTGATATAGTTTGTGTCCCCCCATGGACTAAAGTGCAAACCCCATGCGGGATTGTAAATATACAAGATATAAAAGTAGGAGATGAAGTTATATCTCATACCGGAGAACCTAAAAAAGTATTACAAACTTTCAAGAAACAGTATAAAGGAAATGTCGTAAAAATTAAAATAGGTACTGATAGTAGAGAATATACTTTAACAGAAGATCACCCCGTGCTTGTTATTAAAAATGTTCGACGACATTCCAAAGGCAGGAAAGTTTCAGAAAGACATTTTATAAAAGACGCAATATTTATATCCGCTAAAAATGTTGGTACTGGAGATTATGTTTTAATTCCCAAAAATATGTCAAACAATCAATATAGTAATATTAAAATATCTGATTTTTTACATCAATTTATACTATCCGATGACAATAGCTTGATTATGGCTAGTGGTAGACCAAATGCTAAATATATAAATAATTATATAAATATAGACAATGATTTAGCCAGATTGTTCGGATATTATTGTGCGGAGGGTCATACAGATAGGCACGGTGTTCATTTTACTTTTGGTTGTAGCGATAGAGAAAAACAATTTGTCAATGATGTAGAAAATTTATTAAAAAATATTTTTAATATTAAATGTACCATAAGCCAAGACGGAAGTAGATCACGAATAAGAGTAGATTGTATAATTTTAGGTGCCTTTTTTGAAAAACTTGCCGGGAATGGAGCGTTCAATAAATACATCCCTCTTTTTATATTTGACAACAATAGCGAAAATATAATTAAAAGTTTTATTAAGGGGTTGGTAAGAGGAGATGGGTGTTATAATGGATCTGACATAACATACAGTAGTGTGTCTGAACAATTGGCAATGCAATTGCGAAATTTATTTTTTAGACTTAGTATAAAAAATTGTATTTATAAAAATCCTTCAAGAACATATATAAGAAAAAGCGATGGACAAACTAAAAATAATTCTGAAATATTTATGATCTCTATTATAAATAATTATGCACAACAATTACATTCTATTGTACAAAAAGAAACCATATTGCCGGAAGAACATCTTGAATTTGATTCGGATGGACTTGGATGGTTTGAAGGCAATTATTTTGTCGCAAGAGTTAAAACTATTCACAAAGAATGTCATTACAAAGGTCAAGTCTATAATTTGGAAGTAGAAGATAACAATACTTATGTCACAGGATTCATAGTACATAATTGTGATATAAGAGACGAATGGATGGTGTCGTGGATAGACAATACTCCTTTCAGAAATTTCTTTAAATTTATTCATATGGCATGTTGTGACGGTTCGCCCCAACGCGCCGTATGGTTAGATAGTATGTCAAGAAGAGATAAAATATTGACTTATAGTGATTTTGGACAAAGAATATTAAGGAAAGAGGGTGGAGATAAAATTCCATTAGGCCCAATCGCATCCCCTGGTTCTGATTTGGACATGTTCAAACCCGCAGAAGATAAAAGAGCACATAAAACAAAACTTGGGATTGATCCTAATACGATAATTATTGGCACTATAAACAGGAACCAAAAAAGGAAGCTGTTTTACGATCTAGTAGAGGCCTTTTCCAAATGGATTTATAAAGCAAAAACAAAGGGCCACATTGATCTAGTCAAGAAAACATTTTTATATTTACACACAAGTTATCCGGATGTTGGTTATGATATTGGTAGAGCAATTCAAGAATTTAAAGTTGGAACAAAAGTTTTATTAACATATATGTGTCAGTCATGCGGCACCGTTTATCCTAGTTTCTTCCAGGGAGAATGGGCTGTTTGTCGAAGATGTAAGAATAAAACAGCACATCCCCCGAATGCCAATAGCTCTCCGTCAAGAGAAGTTCTTGCAGAGATAATGAAATTATTTGATTTATATATAAATTATAGCGTGTGCGAGGGATTTTCGATGGGGTGTCGTGACGCAAACGCCTGTGGAACTCCAGTTGCAGCGGTTCGTTATTCGGCGATGGAAGACCACATTGCGGTTCCAGGAAATATTCCCATAGAAGTAGGCCGTTTCTTTTATGAATCCGTTATTGAAACTGAACAAAAACGCGCTCTACCAAATAACGATGACTTTGTACAAAAATTAGACAATTTCGTTAAAATGAGTGAAGAAAAAAGAAAAGAAATATCTAAAAAGATTAGAGCGTATGCGATTGAACCCGCAGAGGTCTACGGGCAAACGGAGAAGCTTCCTAGGTTTAGTTGGTCCAGAACAGCGGCGATTTGGGCCAACGTTTTACGAGAGACAGAAATCAAAGATCCTAATTTAACATGGCTTAATCCAACTCCACAATTAATAAAACCTAATTTATCAGAACCCCCGCAAAATTTAGATAGTGTAGAATGCGTCAACTATATTATAAAAGAGATTTGGCGTAAACCGGAAATGGTAAATAGCTTTTTTGCACTTGAATGGGTTAGATATCTTAACCAAGGTTTTCGTATCGTTGGTTCTAACAAAATTACCGTAGATAGACAATATATTGGCAATCATTTTCTTGGTCTGGTAAATCAACAGAATATGGCGGAAGAGCATAGGGTAAAATTGTTGAATCCAAATAAGAATAATGGTCTTAATTTTGAGGTAATGTAATATGAAAAAGATATTATACATTGCCCCTTTCCGTGATCAAACCGGATACGCAGAAGCCGCCCTTAATGATATTCTTGCAATTGAAAAGGCTGGATATGATGTGGTATGTAGAAGTGTTCGTATGTCTAACCCTAAGATAAAACAAAAATGTCCTGTTGAACACCTAGAGAAAAAAGATCTTAAAAATATAGATCTAATTATAGAAACGAATCTACCGCATACTTTTGAAAAAAAGAATAATGTTAAAACGGTAGGACGTTTTTTTTGGGAAACAAATACTGTTTGTACAACATGGGTTAATTCGTGCAACACTTTATCAGAAATTTGGGTGTCGTGTATCCAACAAAAGTTTGCATGTATCAATTCAGGAATAACTGTTCCTGTTAAAATCCTACCCTGTTCTATAGACATTAAAAAATTCAACAACAAACCAAAATCATTAGATATTCCAATTTTAAAAGATAAATGTGTTTTTTATTTTATAGGGGAGAATTCACGGCGCAAGAATATAGCTGGACTAATAAGAGCGTATTATGCGGCTTTCACAGGAAAAGAAAATGTAATCTTAGTTATTAAAACAAGTTCTCCTGGGCATTCTTCGGCGCAAACGATGCAAATGATGCAAAAATTTATTTCTGATATTAAAAAGGCGGTACATATTCACCCGAACGAAAAAGACTATCCTCCAATAGTTATTTTAACGGATTACATGACAGAAGAACAATTGGCACAATTACACATCTCCTCCAATATTTTTGTGTCATGCTCACATGGCGAAGGAGGAAATCTAGGAGCAATGGATGCAATGGGTTTTGGGAATCCTGTTATTCTAAGTAACTGGGGGTTTCATCCTGAATTAATGTATTGCCAAGCCGAAAAATATTGGGAACCAGACAAAGAAATGTTCCGGCATCCTGGAGAAGTGGATTGTGGTTGGTTGATTGATGGCCAATTATCGAATTGTTTTGGTCAGTTAAACGGTACTGGAGAAATGTACACCGGGAAAGAACTCTGGTTTGATATTTGTTTACCACATTGTATAAAAATATTGCAAAAGACATATTGTGAATGGAAAGATGGATCATTGAGCAAAAGGGGTTTGGCAGCGAAAGAAAGAATTAAGGCGTTTTCCTACGAAGGTGTTGAAAAGATTGTTAAAGACTTAATTGGGGATATAAACTAATGACTACAACATTTTCGAGTATTTTAAAAGGAGTGAACAGACAAGAAAACGATAAATTAAACATCCTCACAATCAACAATGACGAGAAGTTACAATGGTTGCTCGCAAAAACAGGACACAACTTTTATTTCATTAACAACCCGAATTCCCCACCGTGGAATATTCAAATCCGTGAGAAGCCGGACAATTGCGTTCTATTAAAAGCAGGAGATCTTTCTGAGCAAGTAAATGACGTAGCCCTGGACCTTATAGTCTGTCAAAATAGAAGCCGAGACTATATCATTTTGTCAAAACTAGCAACACATTTGTCATGCCCCCTGCTCGGAATAAATAATTTTTTACCTTTTCCAGAAATGAATAATTTTTATGTGCAATCTTTAGCTGACCAAATCCATAACGCGCAAGTATTTTCATCGAAATTTGTTGCAAATTCATGGGGATTATCAGAAGAAGATGTGGTAATAATTCCAAAATGTGTTGACACAGAAATATTCGATGGGTGGGTAGGGGGTGACAATAAAGTTCTAATTAATGTAGATTATTATCAGAATAAAGCAAACATTACTGGATTTAAATTATTAGAACAAATAAATAAACAATTACCAATAGATCTTATTGGAATTAATCCCGGCATCTCCAGTCCCGCAAAAGATCTTGATGACCTTGTTTGTAAATATAGAAACGCTTCTGTTTTTTTAAATACCTCCTGTTGGTTAAGTTGCCCCATAGAATTACTGGAGGCAATGGCTGTTGGGTGTCCAATTGTGAGCAGTAAGTCGTGTGATATAGCGGATTACATTGAACATGGGATCAACGGATTTTTAAGTAACGACCCAGAGGAAATCATTAAATATTGTAAAATGCTTATAAACGACAAGGATCTTGCTAAAAGGATTGGAGAAGCAGGACGTAAAACAATGGTAGAAAAATTCAATAAAAATATATTTATAAATAAGTATAATTCTTTGTTCTATGAAACGATTGATAAACCATGCAGTCTATTAACAAGTTAAGGAAAATAAAATGATCGCATCCGTTTGTGACCATTGTTGCCATATAGAGAACGGCAAATGTTTGGCCAATCAATTTTATATTTCTACTAAAAAAGGTTCATATGCGCCCGGATTCTGTCGGTTTTATCGTTCTATGCCCTGGGGAGAAAATCAAAAACCGTCTCAAGATATATCTCTAATTCAATTGGCGAAAAAGGAATCAGAATTATCATATGACCTTATTATTATACATAACAACAACGACCACTTTAAAACACTAGAAAATAATCTCTTATACAACTCTTGCCCCGCTTTATCTTCAACCAACAAATTTTACAATCCTTTGAAACAAATTATAGTTGCTGATACAACTAATAAAAAAGATAGGTCTCAAGTTATTAAATTATTTCAACAACATAAAGATGTGGTTAAGTTGGACGTTCTTGTAAGCGGAGAGGAAGAAAAACCCGCAAAAACTATTTATCGTACTTCTAAATTGGTAAAAGAAAAATATTTTATAGTAATACCAAGTAGTGTAATTCTATCAGGTAGAGATAATGAAATAATGATCAATGAAATAAACAGAGACACAAGGTTCATTTATTGGCCTTTTATGAATAAATTAGCATCGACAAGTATTTTACCATTACAGACCGTTTTCGGACTATATATTACTAGTAGTTATAAGAAACTGACGGAACCAAGAGAAGCCCCAAAGACTTTTTATGAAATTTTAAAAGAAGAAGAGATTGGCACAGGAATTTCTCTTTCTTACCCGTTAGATATTGTGGTGTAGTATGGAAGACAAGAAAAAACAAGCAGAGAATCGTAAAAGAGAGGCAGAGGCCAATCTCAACAAACTTGGCCTTTCTTTAAATTCGGACCTGATTTCTATTGGGATTATTTTTGAAAATCTTTTAAAATCGGATATAAATGTTAATTTATTAAATGGAATTAACACTGTCTTTAACAATTTTGTCGGGGTCGATATTAATGTCTTTGCTCATAATCTTGGGGAGTGTTTTATTTTTTTGTTAGCACCACTTTTGGATTTAAAGTATATCCATAGTTGGACCTACCCATTAATAGCAGTAAATAAATCTACACTTCAAACAGCACTCTCGTCTCGCTCAAAAGTTATATACTGTTTTACGTATAATGAAATAGAAAAAATAGATGATTCAAGAGTTAGGTATTTTGATAAACTAGATTTAATTGAAATAATAAAATTGATGGTTGGAGATCTTAAAGTTGAAAAAAGCCGAAATAGTTGAACAATTAATATTAAAAGGATGTAAAGAAGAAGAACTCGCTGGTTTGAAAGTTTCACAATTAAAAACTATGCTAGACGAAGAGAATTCTGGAGAAGATTCCTTGATTTTATTGGACCAAGTGAAAGAAATCGAAGAAACTATTATTGCTGTTCCTGTGCCTAAAAAAGATGTTGTGGTAACAAAGATTGATGATGATAGACCACTAGCTTTGTCTAATCCCCCGGTTCCTACAGATGTCGGTTTCACACAATATGCGCTTTCGCTACTTCAAGACGACGAGATGGATGGAGAATTTCCAAGAGTAGAGGGGTTGCGACGTATTGCTGGATTGTTGTTGGGAGAAGTCCTAGAGGAAAGATGTGAACTAATTTTTGCTCCCAGTGTTGAAAACGAAATGACAGTGGGGGTAAAATCTATAATTATTTTCGAAAATGGCAAACGCTTTGAATCATTAGCAGATGCTAATTGCAACAATTGTCAAAAAGAATTTTCTCCATATTTGACAGCAATGGCAGAAACTCGCGCCAGGGGTCGCGCCTATCGTTCCGCATTAAATCTTAAAAGAATTGTGGCGGCAGAGGAGGTGGGTGTTAATAATGAAGAAACGGAAAACCCAAATAAGTTAATTAATACAGGGCAAATAACAGCTATTAGACTTCTTGCCGAAAGATCGAGTATATCTATTAAAAAACTACTTGATGATTTAGAAATTGCCTGTATAATAAAGGACGGCGTAGTAGATTTAAAATCTTTAAAATATAGTGAAGCACTTATTGCGTTGAATCGTTTAAATAATATGAGGCAAGAAGATCATGTTCCTGAGAAATTAAAGAGGTAAAAATAGTGGAAAAGAAATTTACGGATAATTGTAAGATATACAAGCCGAATAAAACCAATAATGGGGCCGCATCACAATTTTGCTGGTCGCATGAGAAGCGGTGTATTTTCATCGAATCCGCTCCTCAAATGCCAGACAGAGATGGGGAGGGAAATTCTTTATTCGACTGGAAAAACAACAAGATCATATTCAAATTAGGACCACCAGATATTGCAGAAATCCTGTGTGTTCTAGACGGTATCAAAAGTAGCGTTGGGTATGCGGATAAAGGATTGTTCCACTCGTCCGGGAACAACAACGCGGTATTGAAATTCCAAAAAGCAGATAAGTCAGGATATTATTTTGGGATCAGTGTCAAAAAAGAGGGATCAGAACCAGTAGCGATAAAGCACAGCATAACCGATGGCGAAGGAATGATTTTACAAATACTTTTGCGTCGGGCTATCGAGATTGTATATGACTGGAATTAGATTCTAATATAGCTATACTAATTTGTATTTTTTGAATTGCTTCATTGATTTTTATAACGGCTTCATTTGTTGAAGTACTGTTTTCATGGACCAAGTTAGCAATTTCTATTAATTTTTCATCATAACTTTCTAATTTTAATGTAATTTTAGTTTTTTCAACCCCAACACTATAAGACGCAGCAGCTACGCCGCCAACCAGTCCGAGTAAGCTTCCTAATAATACTGTTAATACTTTGTGAGAATTGAAAAATATTTTACCTGACATATCACCCTTCTTATGAAGAAAAGATAGCTTCGTACAATTTATCTTCCCAATTATTATCTCTTTTTAAAACAAGATATTTCATATTGTGTTTTTCATAAAAATTATATTTTTTTTGTTGTCTCGTGTCTGCGTGATCTGAACTTAAAGCTCTAACTTCACGAACGCCATCCCATTCTAACCAAAGATTGTATTCGGGTAAAAAGAAATCACACTTTTGGGTAGAGGGTTTGGGTAATTTTTTGTGGGCTTCGAACTTAATACTATTTAGGTAAAGCCAGTCCGCTATTTTTGATTCTTGGATTGAGTCACACAATGTAACGCCGTCCATGCAGTAGGTTCGTTGGTTCATATAATGATCTCCTATGTTTTATACACAATAGGTCTAGGAAGAATTGTTCGTATTGTTCTTCTTTATAATGAATTTTCCCGTGACATGTTTTACAAAGAGTTATTCCATTGTTTGTATCAAAAACCAAATCCTGTCTTTTGGCCTTGGTCTTAATATGATGGGCGTGTTTTCCTTTTTGATTACATAATTGACAAATACAATTATCTCTTTTCAAGATATATTGACGCCATTTTTTATATTCTGGGGATAAATATATCAAAACATTATCTTTGGTTATAAATTTTTGCCACTTATTAACATTTATTCCCTGTCTTTTTGCACTTATTAATATGGAAACTTCTTTGCGACTTCTTCTTTTATATCCATTTTTATTAAATTTATATCTAAGCCCCTCGTTTGAAAGTCCATAGTTTTTACTCACATTTTCTAATGACATACCAGATTTATAATCTTTGTATGCGGATGTGATGTTTATTTCTTTTGTACCAATTCCGGGTCTATGTTTAAAAGACTCTTTCATCCCACAAGATTGACAATGATCAAAAGTGGGAATTTTTTTAAAATAACTAGTCTTTCCGCAGTCCGAACAAATTCTTTCTATTAATCCATCTTTATTTCTTGGAAAATTTGATTGTCTTTTAATTAGTTTTTTAGCATTATTTGATAGGCTGTCCTTATTTTTCTCTATAAATTTTTTATATTCTTCAATTGCTTCTTGCTCTGTTAAAAAATTTCCAATAAAATAATACTTGTTTTTTATTACAACGCTGGCGTTCCATCGTTTTCGTCGCTTTAGATCATTTTTATAATAAATACCTTTGTGAGAAGAAGTTGCCATATTTTATTATACTAATTTAATCCTAATTTATTTTTAAAAATGAAAAAAGCCGGATTTCTCCGACTTTTCTTCCTTGTTTAAATTTTTACTTTACTAATTAAAGCTCTTATAAATATTCGAGTTGCAGGTACCCACCGAACGATGTTTTACTGCCAATGCTGGAGGGGGATGCACTTAGAGCAAGATAAAAATCATGTCTTGTATCGGTTGTCCCCGTCCCATTAGGACTCAATCCTCCGCTACCAGGACTTGATAGGAGCGTCATCGTAGTGCCGCTTCCGGCCAATTGTAACCAGCCGTTATGACCAGCTTGTGCAGCGCCAGTAGATTGATTTACGCCAGAACCACCGTTACACAATTGAGCTACCTCGGAAGTTACACCGCTCGCTGGAGCATCAGCATCGACCCTATCCATAATTCTAAATTGACCGTTTTGTGTCATTACAACCGAATCGAATGTAAATCGCACATTCAATGAACCAGACGCAAGGGCAACAGTGTTAAGATTTACGGTAGAATCACCGTTCACCTGAACACCAGACGATGTTCCTACATATTTATTGTTGTTAAGGGCTCCTCCGTTGACCGTGCCGTTTGAATTTGTAACGAAGGTGCTGTCCTGAAACGAACCCACTTGAACAGAACTCCCGAACGTACTCCCAAAGAATCCGATTCCCGATGCACCTAATGCAGTTGTTCCGTTACCATGGAAAAACGAAATATCAGCAGCCATACTTTAATTCCTTTCTTTAAACTTTAAAATTAATTTAATCATCCACATATAAATACACATTATTATTTATTTTCTCAAAAATTATAATAGACAAAAGTGTATAATATTACAGATATGTGCGAAGAATATTGTAAAAACACAGAGGAAATTTGGAAAGATATACCTGGGTACGAGGGGTTTTATCAAAGTTCTACTTTCGGGAGAACGAGAAGTTTTAATACAGGTGTTAACAGAAATCAAATAACGACAATAATATTATTAATTAATAAAAATTTGTCAGTAATAAAAATAGCTAAACAAACAGGGATAAGTGAAACCCACATAGCGAATATAAGAAAAAATCCACAAAAATATTTAAATAGAGAAAAAATATTAAAAACGGGCAAATATGGTATTTATGGGCACCTAGAGATTACTTTATGCAAAAATGGCGTTCGTAAAAAGCATAAAGTACACAGATTAATATTAGAAACATTCGTTGGCCCCTGTCCTCCGGGAATGGAGTGTCGTCATCTTGATGGAAACCCACAAAATAATAGGTTGGATAATTTATGTTGGGGCACGCCCAAAGAAAATCAAGCAGATAGAATTGTGCATGGTACAGATAATCGTGGATCAAGACATGGATCTTCGAAAGTTAACGATAAACAGGTTGTAGATATTAAGAGATTGGCCGAAGAAGGCAAATTCACACAAAAAGAAATTGGAAAAATGTTTAATATTAGCCAACCATCAGTTTCTATGATTAAAAACAAGAAAAGATGGACATATTTCGATGAATAAAAATTCCAAATTATCTTTAGTAATCAAATGTTGTCCAAAAGAAGAGGCTAGAAGATTAAGAGTGCTAGGTTGGTCATTAATAGATATTGGTAAAAAATTGAACATATCAACTTCATCAGCAAGAAATTACACAAAAGATATAATATTATCAGAAGAACAAAAACAAGAACTTTTATCTAAGAGGAAAGGAACAATTAAAAAAGATATTAAAATTGATTATAAAAATAAGGATTTAAAAATTAAAGGTAAAATAAAATTGCAAATATCTAAAAAACAATATTTACCATTTAATGAACAAGAACTTATTAATTCTCTTATAGAAATTCTGTCTCAAAATATAGTCCGAACATTTTATTTCCAAAAGTAACGGGAGTAGAACTAATTGCAACGTACCAATCGTGCCTTACATCTGAAGTTAACGAACCCAATGGTCTTAGTCCGCTTTCTCCGGGCGAACTAATTAATTCTAAAAATGTCGATCCGTGTGTATTAAACCAATCCGTATCACCCAATCCATCGGGATCTTGGATAACACTTTGATGCCTTGTTTCTGCACAATAACACGTTAGTCCGCTCGGATCATTATTTATATTTGGTGTACCACTAGTTGTTGTTCCATCAAAAATATAAAATTTACTAGTAAGTGTTCTAACCTCTGATAGATATTCAAATCTTATGTTAATGGTAGCCAAATTATTGGGAAGACTAATTAATTGAATACCTAACCCGGTTTGCCCATTAATTACACCAGTTGTAGATATTTTTTTATTATTATTACATTCAAAACCTTCTATAATACCATTTTGATCTGTGACGAAGGTTCTACCATTATATGCTCCAATAAGTATTGGGGCACCAAATCCATCATTACCATAGAAACCAAGACCGGAACTACTCGGTAATAACTGATCTTCGCCGACATAAACTGAAATAGACATTAAAACAATCTCCTATTTAATTAATACACTATTGTTCATAATTATATAAAATATTCGACCCCCCCGTTTCTATATTTAATTGTAGACTTATGTTCTCGTACCCCTGGAAGAATGGTTGTGACAAGTCGGTTAAAACCCTAGATTTTATTATAATCCTGGTTCTTATTGTCCTAGAATAATCGTGGGCAGGCAAAATTATTGATTCTAAAAATTCAGATTCTTGCGTCATTAATACTGATTCAAGTTCTGGTACGGCGTTAAGAATTCCGGGAGATACCAGAAATTCATCTATGGTTTTGACACTTATATCTTCTTCATTTTCTAAATCGTACCATTTTCTATCCCATATAAACCTGTTTGTTTGAGAAGATTTAACTATCATTTGTCTTAATAAATTTTGTCTTGGAAAAAATGTACCATTAATATCCTCGTTTGCTATAAATTTCCCTGTAACATTAATGGTTACTGGATTGTTAATAAGTGTAGTAAAACAAATATCAGTAATAAAAAAGGAAGTATACAAGACACCTCCTACGTATGGAAATGTCGTATAAACACCATGCTCTAACTGATCAAAACACAATAAGGCAAAACTACATCTTACTCCTTCCTTTTTCCCGACTAGTTCACACATGGGCTCCCAAAACCCATCAGGCGCGCTCACTGCGCAATTTGGACTCGATGCTAATAGTGCCAGATATTGCGCATGGGAAGTGTTGTAGTAATTCGTTTTGCCGATAAAAACCGGCGATCCACCACCAACAGTTTCTATATTAACATTATATTTCATGCCATGCGTTTGTATTGGCACAGCATTAATAAAGGAATTTAATTCATTCAACGATCTATATTCATATCTTGTTGTCGGATCTTTAGGTATATTTATTCTATGGAAATTTTCTGATCCTGTCATTAATTTTAGTGATTGTTGAGAATTTAATACGTGAGATTTAGTTAAATACTGTAATTGTCCATAATTAGAAAGACCATAAAATCCCCCAGAAGGTAAATTTTCGTCTAAATTTTCAAGGCCATGAGGAAATATGGCTGGGTCAATGATTGGATTTGGCAAAGAATCTACCAACCCATTTGTAGACCAGGGAGCTTGTTCTGGATCTAAATCAATTATTTTTTTTTCATTAAAATCAGATATAGATTCATGGACAGCATTAATAATATTTTCAAAAAATTCTGGTATACCAAAATAGGAATTCAAATCGACATTTAAAAATAAATTTTTCCAATTAATTTTTCCTGTTGATGGTTTATATTTATCCGTAAAAATGAACGGCAAATTAGTCTTAGGATCTAAAATTAAATTTCCATCAATATCTATAAATTCCTTTAAATAATCAGACGGTATCTCTGATGATTCTGGATAAATATCCGATATTTTAATGTCCGTATAAGTATTCCCCCCAAGTCTCTTCGCCGGAATATTCTCGACATTTATAATTGGAGATATGTTAAAGCCTAAATGTCCTTCTCTAGCAAGTTTAATAATCCCTAATCCATATAACATTCTTGTATAAGTATCTATTAATCCCAATAAATGTCCGGGGTTAGTGTATTCTATTCCAGGACATCCTTTGGGAAATCCTGAATTATATATATCCCCATCATTTTTCATTATATAATCAAGCGCAATCGGATATCTGGCCTCTAGATATAAATTGATATTAAGACCATCTTTAAAAACAAGTGGATTCGGGTATAGTGGACCTTGATATCCCCCACAATAAATACCGGCGTCTGGCATAAATGGTATATAACCATTAACTAAAGAAATAATTGCGGGAGACTCTAAAAAAGCAATCATTTTATTCTTTCCTATTCTTAAGCCTCTAACGGAGGCATAAATACCTGTGGACTTTGTTCTATATATGGCACAAAAGGACCAAACTCACTGTCAGAAAAAATACTAACATTTACTTTTGTTTCTGGCAATAAATATCCAGGACTATCATCTGGCTCAGACAAATTTCTTACATGTTTCCATTCTGCTGCAAAATAACTTTCTGTAATATTCAATCCTCCCGCAAAGGTTTGGGGGTCAATATCCGCATAGTTTACTCTTCTAACAGTATAAAATGGACCTCCTGTTTCAACATCCACTATTATACCCTGTCCTCCTTCTGGTTTTTTATATATGTATTTTAATTCTTCGTCACTAAGTGTATTTTGTTTTGGGTCAGATTCTAGTTTTGGTTCATTAATGTCTACCACTTTATTCTTGGGTTTTTTGGCTATTATTTTATCAAGTTTTTCTTCAAGTGGTTCGAGTCTATCCGAAATCTCAACATCATTTTGAATATCTTCTCTTTGTGGTATTTCTGTATAATAAGTGGTTTTTATACCATTTATATCAAAATTAATATTGATTCTTGCTATACGACTAAAACCCGCATAAAGTATGGGCAAAAAAGCTTGTTCCACCGGCAGTCCCGCTACCGTTATTGAACCAAATTGATTTGACTGAACCTTTGGCACATCAATCGCACTTAAATTCTGCGTAATAAATTTTTTCATTTCTTCAATAGATTCTAAATAACTTAATTTGCCATCTGGGTTAAAATTTTCTGGGACCAATCTATCATTAACAATATTTTTAATTACATATTCTGAAGGATTATTTATAATATCACTATATTCTTTGTTGTTCTCATCTAATGTTCGTCCTTCTGAAACAACGAATGGCCCATATCGCTTCTGGGCGTCTTCGGTTGCAATAAATGCATCATTTAAACGCTCTATTATTTTTAAGTCCCTTTCTAGACAGCCATCTGGATTATCGGTGGATTTCGATGTAGTTGTTTGAATTTGCAACATTTGTCCCGGTAATGTAATAATATAAAAATTATTATACTGTTTTACATCAACTCTAACATAGTCCGATTTAATTTTAAATTTTGTTTTTGGATCTATTTTAGTGGTTCCTACATGATTAATCGTCGATATTATTTTTGACCCCCACACATGTTCAGTATTCCCCTTCTTTGGCGGTACTTTCGGTAATTTAATATAAGAAGGCCACTGCCCGATGGAAGATCTAAAATTAGCGATTGCTTTTGATATTCTGGAAAGTGGATGATCTACAGAAGGAAAACACATGCCTTTGGCTCTTATGCTTGCTGGAATTTGTCGAAGTATTCTTTCTTGTTCTAAAGAAATTTGGGTAGAAATTAATGATAAGCCTACATATCCTTGAGATTGATAAAATTCTGCTTCTCCCACAGATCCCAATATTTCATCAACAGAAGGATAATGGGGAGACAAAGAATTTAATGCGGTATCAAATAATACCATCATAATTCCGGGCTCAAAATCAAAGCCATTCCTAAAATCGGATAATCCCCCATATATATTTGTTGGCTTATTATCAAATATTTCAGGATGATCGTTTTTATATTGAAGAAGAAAACCTCTAAATATTTCCTCGCCATTTCTATAATGATCCCCCAGTTTTCTTCTTGGCAAAGAATTAAAATGTGCTAACAAAGCTTCAATAAGGTCTATTATTGCCTGTTCTTCTTCTGCTATAGCCGCCTCTTGTTCTGGCGTAAGAGGTAAAAATTCTGTTAAGTGAGTACTATTAACAACAAATTGTCTTCCCCAAAGATTCATAAATTCCCGAAGATGCTCATCATCGCCTATTATATCTTCGTTATCTAATATTTTATTCATCTTTGACAAATCACTAGTTGATGGTGGATCTTTAAGAACACCTGGGGATTTAAAACCCCAAAATTGGTGAATATCGCCAGCAGTAAAATTAAGAAAATTCGATTGAAGTCCACCACGAACTATGTGGACAATCTTTTTAGAAGTAAAATCTATAAATTCAGTAATTCCTTTTGTAACAAATACTTTATCTACCAAATTTTCAGGATCAACCGGAACAACCACGTAACCAGGGGGAATAAAGTCTCTCTCTTTGACACTAAAACTTGTCCTTGTAGTAAAATCTTTGGCAACTGCATAACCTCTTTCATGATTAATGATTTCACCATTATGCATTGCCGCTAAAACATTTAAAACACTGTCATTCTCTGTTGCGAAGCCATTTATTCCATCTGGAACGATATGTTTATAAAAAGAAACTTCATAAATACCAGTATTTTCACCTTCATTAATTCTTTTAACTCTTGATGAATATTCAAAATTATTGTCCACAGCATAATCTTCAATAACAGTAAATAAAGTTGTTCGATTATATCCGCGAAATAGTCGTATGCGGATTGGCTGTTCAACACCATTGTCTATTAATAGTCCATCAAAATTAAATAACAGACTTACACCCCCTATATTAAAAATTTTATCTTTAAATGCGTCAAAAATTTTCGTAATAGGTGGACCAAAAATAGCGGCTGATCGGTTCTGCATAAACACGGATGGTGGTAGAATCATCTTTTCGGGAATATAAACAATATCATCCCACAGAAACACTTCTTGCAAAATACCTTCTTCATCAACTATTGCACCCTGCGCAACCAAATCTTCATTTAATACATTTTTGTGTGTTATTGGGTCAAATATAATTAAATGATTAATCTCCTGGAATTGAAAATGCTGTAAAAAAACTCTATTATATTGTGCTAATACTACCGTATAAATAGAGTTACCCCCTATATCAGCAATAGTCTCTTTCCACGAAATGACAGAAGCAAAAACATCAAGTTCAGCAAATGTTAAATTAATAAAAGGGGCCACCCCATCTCTAAAAGTAACATCTTGAAGATGGAAGGTCTGACCCGGTTCTTTGATTAGTGTAAACGTATATGTATTTTCTCCTCCGAAAGGCCCAATATCTATATTAATTCTTTGAATAGTTAAACCAAAAATCTGTCTTTGGTCTGCCGATATCATTTCACTAAGTTTGTCAGACATTTTTTCTCCTAGTCAACAATATAAGATCTTGTTCTTGTATACTTTTTATTCGTTGGTGAATAAGTCTCTTTATCACTTTCTAGTATCCATGTATTAATAAAACCAGCAGCATCCTCAATAATTCCAATAACAGTCAAATTATCTGGCTTTATGTCATTTCCCGGACTACTAAGCGAGACAGTAACTATCTGTTGGGTCGTCGTTTCCATATCCTGTATGATTGGTCCGCCAACCCTTCCCGGTACTGGTATTATTGCTATCACTTTATTTGGCAATTGAATATCAATAGAAATCTCAAAATTATCAAATCCTGTCGTCGTATTTTTCCATGTATAAGTAAATCTAACGCTCCCCCTGGTCTCGTTTATTGATACAGACTTGGACGAAAAATCTGTTGCTATTTCAACCCCGTCGGGAAGCTGATCTCCAACCAATTCAATAGCTTTTGATCTTGCGTCCACCTCGTTAAGAATAGCAGCCTTGGCGTTAACAAGTTTTATAGCAACGGTATCACCCTTTCCTTGTATGTCGCACGACAATGAAAGATTGTATGTTCCGTTGCCTTCGTCGAAATCAATCGAGGCTTCACAACTTCTAGTAAATGTTTCCTCTTCATCAGTTGACCAAGTAAAGGAAAAATTAACTGTGGCGTCCGCATTATTAATTGACACATTTTTTGTTGAAGGAGCGGCTCCCAACACGAAGGTCTCTAGTAGATCCCCAAGTGCATTCTCTGTATCTATTTTTGCTTGGGAATTTGTTGGAATAGCAGCTTTGGCGTTAGCTATAGCTAATGTACCACCAGTTTTTTCTCCTTCTGATATTCCGGTAATTTTTCCAGTATAAGAAGCATCTATTTTTCCTTCTGTGTTCTTGTTTGAAGTAAATGATTTTTGTATAAAGAAATTATCTTGGGATAAAATCCACGTTTCTGTAATCGAATAGTCGCCACTGAAATGCGTCAAATTGGTATTCTTTGCATATGATCCACCAATCAATCCAGATATTCCAATAATAGCAAACATTATATCCGGATCAACTACTCCGACCGCCCTATTGTCGCACCATGTTTTTGCGTGTTTCCACGCCTCTCCACCCGCTACTTCTCCGGCCCCAGAAAATGGTATACCAGTTTCATCATATCCCGCAACGCCATGGGCAGAAATAGTATGCGAAACAGTATAGCCACTACCGCCTTGGCCAGCGGTTTCTGTAAACGACCAATTCTCTTGTCCAGTATCAATTAGTTCGACCTCAAAACTATCTTCTGTATCTGTTGATAAACCAGCAATAAACACCCAGTCAGCTTCTAACGTTATTGTGTATTCTAAACGATCAACCCATTGACCCTGTTGAAAATCTATTGAAATAATTCTTGGATTACATCTTATAATAGCAGGAGAAGCACCCGAATATATTTCTAATAATTTTCCTTCTTGGCTAAATAAATATCTAATAGCTTCTTGCTTTTTGACAAGACTTGAAAATGCGGCATCATTATTTGCAAAAGATTCGTCCGGAGGATCTCCAGATAATGTCCAAAAGGCGTCTGCTGGTGAAGTAAACGTACCACTAGGTGATCCCATAAATGGCAGAAGAGTGCCCGTAATGGTAATACCATAGTTTATACCTAATTTTGTGCCGTCTCCCGCTTTGATATAATTTTTTGTAATACCGATAAGTGGAGCGGGAATTATCGCCTGACCAAAATATATTACTCTGGCCATATCGAACACCCCATTCTATATGTTTTATAATGAAACATAATTAATACCCTCTTATGAAAAATTCTACATTACTATTTGGGTTATCAATCCCGTAAATAAATAAATCCAAATTATTGTCAATAATTCCGGAGATGCCAAAAAGCACAAGATTTAAATTGTCATTGATTGTAAAAACTCCCTCTATAAAACAATCAATATTACTATTAACCGTAACAACAAATCCAGAAATAAATAAATCTAAAGTATCTGTTTCACCGATAATCGTTTTAAGAAACAGTGTTTGATATGCATTGATTGGCGTGAACCCTTCCTCCCCAGGAAAATCAGGAATTCTCGCAATAAATAAATCAATAAATCCACTTGCAATTTTTTCATGAGTACTTATATAAAGATCTATACTATTACTAATAGATGCATCCGATTTTAAAAATAACGACCAGTAACCACTACTAGATTCATTACCAGATTCTACTCCCATAAAAAGAGAACTGTACCCACTAGCCACAGGAGGATAAATGCTGTCCCCTAAACTACTTTTTACAAACAGATCAATTTCTTGTCCAGCAAAATTTAAATCTACGCCACTTGGAGATCCATAAATATGCAAAGATCTACTTGTGGCTATATCATTATCTGGAGTTCTTAAAAATAGATTCCAATAATTTGTTTCTCCTTGTCCGGATATAAATAATCCTATCTGACCAGACGAAGTGATTATTATTGGATCTTCTATTGCTAGGGCCAACCATTTTTTAGTAGTTCCATCAATTGATGTGAAATTTAATTTCCATCCACTTGTGGTCATCGAATCAAATGGGGCCATAAAGGATGTTAAACCACTATGGTTTGGAAAATTAATAGCTTGATCATCAAATAATGTATCATTGATCATTATAGAGGATGATCTTTCGGAGAAACTATGACAGAATTCCTTATCTTCTGTAAAAACAGATAGTCCGTGAGCACCAGCTTTATTAAATGAAACCAGGGCATCTAAAGATTCTAATTGTGTCAATAGTTGAAAAGCTATTAATGGATGAAAGTTGGGGTTTGTAAATTCCTTTAAACCACTTGTTGTTGGTGAATCAACAAATCCAACAAAATGATCCCTGTTGTCATTATATTTAAGTGCTAAAAATCCTACACTTGTAGAACCATTGCTTGTAACGGTTTCGGCAATAAATCCAGAAGAAGTAAATCCTGATATTTGAACAGAATTAACTATGCTAGACAAAGTAATTCGGCGTTGGAAAATGCCACTACTAATTATACTTGCGGGACTGCCTATTGTGGCACCGTCTGAACTAAAATATGTTATAGATCCCTGACTTAAACTATCTCCATTGTCGGCGAATCCTATACATAGTCTTCCAAGACCTTGAACCATTTCGTCAAGTGTAAAACCGTTTGATATACCAATAAGCTGATCTGGTTCAAAAACCGTATCAACATCTATAAAATTGCCTGTGGTGGATGGCGTAACAAAAGTATCTACTAATACATCTAATTTGTTTCCACCAAAGAATATAGCAGTTAATAAATAATTTCCAGAAGGAGCAACATCAGAATTTATTCTTATACCGTCTTGTATCCAGTCATCAAATATTGCGGATGAAAAAATATTACCACTAGATTTATCTATTAACATGAATAGATGATTTTCGCTACCAACGCACCATGTCTTGGAATCTGGTACATTATCTTCAGAAGAAAATCCTATTGACCTAGATTTTATTCCATCTGTAAATCCTACAGAATATTGTATTCCACTCTCTTGAATCCCTGTTGCAGTAGGATTACCGGCTATAAAAATAACAGCCTTTACAACACCAAAATCTGGAATTATAATATTTTGTAAGCCAGAAGATATAACTACCTGAGTAATATCAGCTTTAACTATGTTTGGGATAGGACCAGAAATAAATAAATTAATAGATTCTGATATTGGTGTGGGAGCAATAATAAATAAATCTATCTGATTATTAATTGGTTCTGGGCCATTGATAAACAGATCTATGTCTTGGTTTACAGTATCTTTGCCTTTAATAAAAAGGTCCAGGGATTGATTAAAAGATTCATTTCCTTTAATCAATAAATCTAAGTTGTTTGTTAAAGAAATTTTTCCATGTACGAAAAGATCTAAACCAGAAGAAATAAGATTAATACTACTTATAAACAGGGTAATATTATCAGTTTGCGTAGCAAACCCGTTAATAAAAAGATCTAGTGATTGATTAAAAGATTCGTGCCCAGTAATTGTTAAATTTATACTATCAGTTTCTGTAGCAAACCCACGAATAAATAAATCAAGATTATCAGTTATTTGTATTGGTCCAGCAATAAATAAATTAAGATTGCCGGCTTGCGCAACAAATCCGTGAATAAATAAATCTAATTCTTGGTTTTGATTATCTTTACCATTAGCGAAAAGATTTAAATTATCGTTTTCAGAATTTTTACCATTAATAAATAAATTGATATTATTGTTAATGGCAGGTGTATTAAAAAACCAATTATTTAAAGCTTGTTTAAGTGCTTGGTCGGTGTTCCCCCATCTTTGCTCCTTAACAAGACCTTTTATCGTAGGCCACGTAGAAGAAAACGGAAAATCACCACGTCCAGTCGTAGCCATGTATTATCCCTGAGAAACGATCATTTGTCCGTGTATGGTCACTGCTGTTGTTGCCGAAGGCAACCAAAGTAAAAACGGGACAGTATTATCATATAAACGGGGGAAACCACTATCTATAGCATCAATTGCATTTCCTATACTTGTATCTATGATTCCAACACGAGCCAAAATACGATATTGAACCAAATGAACTACTCCTGTACCATAAGAAGTTCCCAGTGTAATTCCTTGAATAGATTGAATACCAGTATCTCCCGCAGCTAGTTGAAATGGAACGAATGTACCGGCAAGTGCCGTTGACGGAAAACTAGATATTGTACCAGTTTTACTCCCCGATCCCGCTTGGTTTGTATAATTAAGTGTTGTATTTGTAATTACACTACCATTGGTCGTTGCGGTAGAAACTTCTATTCCACACAAAATAGTATTTCCACTAGCATCGGGAGTATTTCCTGTTGCCGGAGGACAACGTGCCGGTAAACCCGGATGAGTAATAGGTTGTTCTGTAGTGGTTGAGGACACTATGCTACTATTGTGCCATAACCTATCACATAAAAGTAGGGTTCCCGCAAGAGAACACGAGACTGCAAATCTTGCCAAGTAAGAATTATCACTAGCTGGATTCCTAAAAGGAATTTGACCAGCATAACTAGTAAGAGCAGCCCCATTCAATCCCGGAGTTGGTGCTACGGCGGCTCCTGGCCGACCACTTACATAAAAAGGCGAATAGTGAACACCTGTTGCCTCCATTGTAGCACCAATTTTAAAAAAACTTTCTGGGGGTTGCATCCCCGCAATAATTTGATCTAATGTTGTAATTGCCATTATTCTTTACTCCTAAAAATTAACCTTGTGAAACAATCATTTTTCCATGTAAAATTGGACCAGTGGTACTCTCAGGCAACCAAAGCAAAAACGGGACGGTGTTATCATACAAACGAGGGAAACCTCCACTTATAGCATCAATTACACCCCCCTTTTTTATGTCTGAAACTTCAACGCGAGCAAGAATACGATACTGTACCAAATGAATAACCGCCGCAGCATAAGAAGTTCCCAGTGTAATTCCTTGAATAGATCGAACACCAGTATCTCCCGCAGCTAGTTGAAATGGAACAAATGTACCGACCACCGGAGTAGGTGGAAAAGATGCTATTGTGCCAGTTTTACTTCCTGATCCTGCTTGGTTCGTATAATTAAGTGTTGTGTTTGTTATTGCGCTAGCGCCTCCGGGAGCAGAAACTTCTATTCCACACAAAATACTATTCCCACTGGCATCCGGAGTACTTCCTGTTGCCGGAGGACATCTTGCCGGTAAACCCGGATGGGTAATAGCTTGCTCCGTAGTAGTAGTAGATACTATACTTCCATTATGCCATAACCTATCGCATAAAAGTAGGGTTCCCGCAATATTGCTTGAAACTTCTAATCTGGCTAAATAAGAATTTCCACTTACCGGATTGCTAAAGGGAATTTGGCCAGTATAAGATGTAAGGGCTGTTCCATCTAATCCAGTAGGCGCTGTGGCTATTTTTGGACGACCAGCAATATAAAATGGCGAATAATGAACTCCCGCCCCTCCAATTGTCCCAACAGTTTTCATAAAATCTTCTGGGGGTTGCATCCCCGCAATAATTTGATCTAATGTTGTAATTGCCATTATCTGTACCCCTTTAATTAAACTTTAGCACTATTAAAAGCATTCGAAGTTTCCGTATCACCAGCACTAGCCGCTAATTGATCTAATGCTTGATTAACAACATCTCTTGCAATAATTCTGGCTATATCAGCAAGTCTTTCTCCAACACCCTCTATGGCCGCAGCTTCTCCCTGAATATCTATATTAACGTTTTGAATTGCCTCTACTTTTACACCTACTCCTTGTTGAATAGCATCGGCGGTTTGAGATAATTGTGCGGATAAATCCGCACTAGCAGTTGTTACACCTGCCAATACTTCTGTATTTTGAGCAGTGGCCTCGACCGACGAGGCTAATAATTCATTCGTTGGATCTTTTTCTTCTGTTGTTGTAGCAATTTCTTGTTGTAGTTCTAAATTAGATTGTATTGACGCAACTAGTTCTGCAATTTTATTAGAAATGTCTTGTAGGAAGGTATTATTTTCTGTTACGGCTTGCTGATCATTATTTTGTGTTGCATCAGCAACATTTTGTAATGGAATTGTAGCATTTATCAATTGATCAATTGCGCCCGTAAATATATTAGATCCTTCAAGAAATGTTTTTGAAGCTTCGTCTAAACCAACTATGGGAACTCCCAGATCCGCCCCTGGGAATGGTGAAGGTTCCGGAAACAGTGGGGGCAATCCGGCTAGGGGAGGGGGGGGCAATGATATAGGTGCTGCTGGAATTTGTATAAGTTTTTCAATAAGCTGTTGCGCCTCCGGGGATAATTTTAATAACAATTTATTTTCATCTGCTGGATCAATAGTAAGTTTAATATTTTTATTAAGCTCAGTTCCAGTTGTTCCAAAAGGAGCAAAGGGATTCTCTGGATTAGTAATATTTTGCTGTCGAAGTTGATCGAAGGTATTTGCTTTTGCTTGTTTAGGAGTTGGTAGTGCCCACATAACACCTTCAAACTGTTTTTGAAATATTCTATTAGCTTCTGCGGCCATCTTATCAATTCGTGAACCAACCGCAGTTTCCTTAGCCCCTTCTGCAAAAGTTGGTTCTGGAAGAAATTTACCACTTTTGATAACATTCGCCATACTTTGAATATCGGCAAGAGTTTGTGTTTGTGTCGTAGTAAGTGTTACAAGATGCGTACCCAATAAGTCTACGCTTGTACTAAATCTTTCTTGGGCACTAACAAAAATACGGGACGTATCTTCAGCCACACTGATTTGTTTTAATTTTGCAAATGTAGTAACTATATCTTTTACAATATCGGCGAGATTCTGTCTATCCTGTTTGATTCCTGGGTCTTCTCCCTCTATTGATAAACCCTTGGCTGCTTCAGCAGCCTTTCCTACTCCTGCAATTGCCGATTCAAGATCTCTAACATTAGCCGTCGCAACCTGATATATTCCTATTGCTTTCAATCTTCCCGAAGCATCTTCTGTACTTATATCGCTTAATTTTGCAAGGGCTTCTCCTTCTGCCTTTAGCGCTACTCCATATTGTTCTAACAAATTTTCTGCCAATTGTATATCTGTGCCAAATGACGCAAACCCATCAGCGGCGTCACCAACAGCACTATTCATAGGCAAAACAGTATATCCCAAATCTCTTAAATTAGCCTCTAAATTTTCTAATTGAGTTTGTGGCAAAGAGGATTCCTGGAGAATGTTTCTTCGTATATCTAGTGCCGCATTTTGTGTATTTATAAGTCTTGCACTAGCCTCAAAAAATTTCTTGGCTTCTTCAACCATAGTATCAGAAATTGTAGATAAATTTCCAAAACCTCTTTTTATTATTTCTAGTGCTTCTTCGGATTTTAATCCAAATTCACCGCTCGCAGTAGCCTCTGTCATTTTTGCAGCAATTTCCGCGCCAGCCTTTTCGAGAGCTCCCCTTGCTTCTGGTGGTAAATCTTTTGTATTGGCCAAAAATTCTTTGAGAAATGGTTCAAATAATGTACTAGCATCTACTTTTGCTCCACCAAGTTCTTCTGAAACTTTACCAAGTTCTATTTCAAAAGAAGTCGTAAAATCTTTAATCGCCTGATTTACTTGGAGAACCTGTTGAGTAGCCTTACTAAGATTTGGAAATTCTCCGCCGAATGTTTCTGGAGTCGCACCAGCAAGTGATTTTCTTACAGCTTCTCCGGTAAATGTGGTTGGTATTTTTGGTGTTTCTATTTTTCCAAGTCCTGATGTAAGTGATTGAAAAACACTAACAGAATTATCTATAGAACTTACAGTTCTTTGTATAGCTTCTGCTAAATTTTTTAATTCTCCACCAATTTGTTGTGGAATTACAATACTTTTCAAATCATTAGCAATTTTTTGAGTAGATGCTATAACCGCTCTATTCGCAGCTTCTTTATCCGCCTGTTCCTTGAGATTTATGATACCCTTTATACCACCCGCCCCTTCCGTAATTTGTTTCCTTGCTGTATCTACTAATTTTTGAACATTAAAACCCATACCGGCAAATGGAGCAAGGGCTTTTTGTAATTTACTTTCTAATCCTTCGGAAAAATCAAGACCGAATTCATTAATTGCTTCTGTCAAAAGCTTAGAACCACTTATTCCACTGGTTCCAAACATCTCTTTTACTAATTTTTCAACTTCTTTTCCCGTTAACGCAGATAAATCAAATATGCCACTAAAATCCAGAGAAATTATTTTACTAAAATTTTTGGCAACTCTATTCATAAATCCTGAAAATGTCGATGGATCAAACTCTTCCGCCAAACCAGCAAATGCTTCTCCTATTGGTTCGAATAATTTATTGGTAGCTTCCTGAAATTGTTGTTCATTACCAGGAGTTATCTCTATTTTTAGTTCATTAATTTTCTTTGCGGCTTTTTGTACTAGTTCATTTATATCTATTTCAGTTTGTGTCGCTACCGCAGTAAGCCCTGCCGCCGCAGCAACACCAACGCCAAGTCCTACTCCGGCAGCCGGTCCTAATGCTGTAAATAAGCCGGACACAGACCTGCCAGACGCCAATGATGCGAGTGCAAGAAGTGCTGTTGCGGTTCCTGCCGCCTGGAGACCAAGCTTAGTAACACTTCCATCGGTTTTCTCAAAAGCAGAAGCTAGGTGCGATGCAGCTAAATTAATCCCAAGTAATATACCAAGTTGACCAACCTGAGAACCTGCTAAATTTTTAGCTTGTTGACCAGCGGTTGGTTGCGCAAAAGGAAGTACTCCTTGTGCGCCAGCGCCACCAGCACCATTTTTTCCCAGTCCAGCAAGTCCACCAAGATTAACGGCAGCTAAAGCTTTAGCAAGACTACCAATAGAGGAGGCTGCGAAAGAGAATACTTTTAATCCAACACCGAGTGCTGTTAATTGTACAAGCAAAGGTAATACTGGCTTAAGGGCATCAATTACAAAAATAAAAGCTTCACCAGCCGCTAGTGCCGATTTTATGATTGGGGCAAAAACTGGTTCTGCTAGTGATTGTGCTAATTCGATAAATTTCGCCTTTAATATATCTATTTGTACACTCAGCTTTTCCATTGCTTTTTCAGCACTTTGTGCAACCGCTCCGGTAGCCGTCTGAGAAGCTGTTAAAACTTCTTGTGTTAACTCGGTATTTCTAAGACCTGCAAAAACGCGACCAACGTGCCTGACGCCGCCAAGGGCTGTTCCTATCACTGCTTGTTGCTCTTTTCCAGAAGCCTCAAATACCTCTTGTACATTTTTAAACACATCAAGCAGACCCAATAATTCGCCCTTTTGGTCTCTAACAGAGACGCCTATACCTTCTAGGAATCCAATGGTCGTTGGCTGAGCCAACCTAGTAGCAATCATTTTCAATGCTGTAGCAATGGACGACGCACTTTCTCTTGTTGTTTGTCTTATAGTAGTAAATATGGCTAAAAATTCATCTATATTTCCACCAAGTTGAGCAAATGTTCCTCCTGCTATTTGTAATGCCGTGTTTAAGTCCGCAGATTCTACGGCGAATTTATCTGCAACCCTAGTTAATTTATCAAGTATCTCAATTGGTTCAAGGCCGGCTTTACCAAATTGACCCAGTGCAGCAATAACACCTTCTGTTGCCTCTTCTATGTTCTTAAAAGTAGGAAGCAGCGGAATTTTGGAAAGGGGTTCTAAAAATTTTGTAAAATCTTCTGCTCCCTTTAATAAACCGGCCTGTGCAAGAATCGAAGCAGCACCAGATATTTCTTTTATTGATGTTCCTGTTGCCGTAGATAATTGAAGTATTTTTTCTCTTAATGCATCTATATCTGCTTGTGGTTGTTGTAATATTTGAGATAGTTTAACCATAGCAGCATCGAATTCTATAATAGATTGTGTTGCGGCACCAAGGGCGGCTAGTCCAGCAAATGGAATTGCGGTTGCAGCAAGGAATGCAGAATATCTTGCTCCGGCTAACGCTACTCTAGTTCCATAATTATCAAAAAGACCGCCAGCAACAGCCGCCGTACTCCCGGCAATTTTTAATGCTCCTGTTGCCTGATTAGAAGATACTGTAAATTGCTTAAGATTTACACCAGCAGCAGTCGATGCTGCTTGCATAGTTGTTAAAGAAGATGTTAATTGATTTAATCCCTGTGGAGAACCAACGGTAATGCCCGCCGTAGAACCAGCAACGGAAGCAAGTTGGGCTTTTACTTCTTCTAATCCAAGGACTTTTTGGATTTGTAAATTTACATCAAGAACAAATTGTGCCACTATTAATCACCCACTTTAAACTCTACCGGGACGCCTGTTTCATCATCAACAAAAGGCTTTGATTCAACCATAAAATCGCCTTTTGGATCAACCAAATTTCCACTTCTATCTATTAAATTTCCCTCTTCGTTTATATATCTTCCGTTTTCGTCAATATGACGACCATCTTTATCTGTCAATTTTCCACTTCTGTCCGTATATTTTCCTTCTTCGTTTATAAATCCCGCATTTCTAAGCCATTTGATCTCAAAAAGACTAGATTTAATACTTTCCTCTAAGCCATATAGCATTTTTGCAAGTTTTTTTGAGCCTTCTATTGCAACAATCTCATGAGATTTATTTAAATAATCATTAAAATCTTTATAACAAGGTTTCTCTGTTAGTTTGTTAAGAATACATTTACTGGCAAGGAAATTAAATCTATGATTTTCTGCCGCAGATTCTATAGTAGCAGAATCTAATTGTTGTCTTTTTGTATAAAGTTGAAGCATCTGATTTCTTAATTCATTCATTTCTATGGCAATTTGTCTACCCTCAGATATTTTTAAACCACCTTTTCTAAGCATAAGTTCCCTTGCTCGAATGTTTATTCCAAGTTCTTCCATCCTTAATTTATCCGCATTCGACCAAACATTAGTCTTTACTAAATAATCTTCAACCTCTGCCCGAAGAAGCAATCTTTCGCCAGATACTTGCCCATCTCTAATACAGGAAGCTACTTTCATATTATAAATTAAGTTTGCATCCTGGATCATTTTATGTGTTGGGGAAACAACACAGATTTCAACATCCACCCCATCCTCGTTTTTAATAGTTAAACATTCCTTGGTATTTTCCATTATTTTACTCCCAAAAAATTAGTTTTATAGCCAGTATAACTTATACAGTAAAGTTCTATTTCATTTAAAAAGGCTCTCAATTGCCCATTCCCCTTATCTAAAATATTTTTTCTAAGTTGATTCCATTTTATTTTATTTAATTTTTGTTCGTTCGTTAGTTCCTCTTCTTCTAATCCCAATCCCCACAACTCTTTCCCAAATGTTTCTTCAAATTCCGCAATAGGGAAAATAAAAGATGTCTGAAATTTCTTTTTACATATATTTTTAAATCTATCTTTATTTTTTTCATTTCTATTTATCTTAGACTCATTAAGTTGTTGTTTTCTCAAATCAGCTAGACGATCAAGTTGATCCATAATTACCTTCCTTTCCTAATGTCGCTCATTTTACTCTTCATTTGATTCGCCAACTGCTCTCTCATCTCTATTTGACTGTCTGGCAAATTTTGTTCTTTAACACTACCTTTTGAATTTATCGTTTTTTGTTTAGCTTGAATTTTTAATCTATTTAAACCATCATTTAATCCATAAACATCCTTTGCGCCATCCTTATCGGCAAGAACAAAAACTTCTTGTTTACCATTCTTTTTATTTTTTATATTATCTATTTTATTTCCTTTGCATTTCTCTTCAATTTTATCATTTTGATTGATTAACCATGAATCTAATAAATCGTCATCACTTATAATATCTGTAGACGGTCTTTCGTACGATTCCGCAACCATATCATAAACGTAAGACCAATAAGCTAAACTTACCTGATTTTCTGTCCAATTAATCGGCAACTCAACAAATAAATTTCCAGAATTTTTAGATATACACCAGATAGTTTTCCATTGATAGGATCTTGCTATTTTTCTTATAGTTTTATTATTTAATCTAGATTCCTCAAAAAATAAGCTACACAATTTATTAATAAGTGATACATTTTGTTCGTTTTCAAAATCACGAATTGATCTCCAAAATCTTTCTTCGTTTTCATTATAAACAATTCTTGAGATAATGTATTTTTGTTTTTGTGATAAACCATAATTTTCGGCACTATTTTTTAATAATATATTTTTTTCTACAATTAAATTCATTAATTCTTTTTCTGCTTTTCTAAGCATTAATTTTGCGATATTTAATTTATTTTTTTGAAATATTAAACCAAGTAAACCCTTAGTTATTTTATTAATATCGCTTCTAATGGTTTCTATTCGTACTTCTTTTTCTATACCCCAAAGTCCATTTTCAATAAAAAATATTTTTAACTCTTCTTCTGTTAAAAGACCCATTTCTATAGCTATATCATATGCTTTTTCATAAACAAGAAAAGATCGTTTTTTATCTATTGCAGAGGGGTTATAAAGTAATAATTCAATTAATGCACCATTGCTCAATCTTTGTTCTGTAATAATTTTATCACAAGATATAAAATCAATTAATTTTTCTATTTGGAATGAATCCATTATAATTCCCAACACGCAAAAATAGGTGCCGATTTATCCTACTTACTTTCCTAGTTAATTATACACAAAAATAAAGCCGGAGAACCCGGCTTTGTAAAAGAAGAAATGGTATTTTTTATCTATTTGACGATCTGATCCCTATTATCCCAAAACAGTTCGGTGCAAACGCCCAGATGCCCATTGCACGCGGATAGGTCGTATCCCCCTATTGTGCATCCACACAATAATACGGCGATTAAAGTTGCTGTAATTAATTTTAACTTCATTAGAATCTCCTTTTGGGTTTATGTGTAATTTATGTGTCTGGGTTTCGACATGGGTGGGAATCTTCTTCTTAATTCCGATGATGGTTGTTTTAACCAAAGATCCTCGTCCTCCCTTTTCCATGGATTTGGAGAACTAATCGAAGATAAAATTTCCTCATTTACTTCGGCTTTTTTAAATTTTCTTTGTTTATTCATTTTATTCTTCTCTTATTTACAGTTTGCCAAATATTCTTGCCAAATTCTTTTACTCATATTTTTATCTATTTCTTTATTCTTTTTTGCGGTTTCAATGGCTCTGGTTAAGGAGATTTTCCTTCCAATACTTTTGCAGAAGTTGTCTTTCAAACTACATACAGCGGAACCTAGAGCTATCGGTCTATTATTCAATCTTATTGTACTTATTGTAAATTTACCAAAATATTTATCTGTTGTATAATCAAATAAAATCTCAATAAAATTATTCCCATCATTAATCTTCAATGACATTGTTCTTCTCCATCCTCTAAATCTCCCGAAAGTAGCCAGTGCATCTCCTTGTCGCTGATATTTTCTCTCTTTATTTTAAGAGAGATACAAATCAATTGTTCTAATTCAAAATCATTTCCCACCGGATAATCCATAAGTTTAAGAAGGGGAATTGTGGGACTTATTAAATTTTCTGTTTTACTACCAAACCCTCTCTCGTTTATCAAAATCAACAAACCGAGATCAGTTTCGCTCTCTAGAATTTTTTGTATAGTTTTTTTTGCGGCAGCTAATGCGTTTGGAGCATCACAGATATTTTTGAAAGAGCCACTGGCGCAGTAAAACTTGCTCAAGTTACATCCCCTTGTTTATTATTTTTTTTATATCTTACTGGGGTTGTTAAAGCTTCTTCTATTGATTGTCCACCCCTTAATCTATAATTTAGTGTAGAGCGACCAATCTCGTATTCTTCTACCAGAGCAGAAACACATTGTTCTTCACCATCATAATAATATAGTTTATTATTTCTTTTATTTCTTCCCTGTTCTTTTGGTGTTGCCAACCTACAATTTTCAGGAGAATAACCATTTACCAATTTATTGTTGTCTATTCTATCCAAAGTTAATCCTTGTGGTATTTCTCCAATATCTTTTAAGAAATTCTTATATCCATTCTTTTTATTTATCCATCTCTCGCAAATTGTAATTCCACGTCCACCATAATCTTTATAAGAAGGATGATTTATATTAGTACATCTCTTTTTCATATCTTGCCATATACGATATGTTCTCGACACTTTACCTCTTGTTGAATGGCCATGCTTCATATATAAGCATCCACAACTTTTGGTTCTATTAGATTTGAGACTATTGCCAAGAATTTTTTCAATGTTTCCACAGTCACATTTACATAACCATATAGATTGTCCGTATTTGTTTTTGCCAATATATTTATCTACAACAAGTTTTCCAAATCGTTGTCCCGTTAAATCTTTCATTATTTTACTTCATAAATATCCTTCAAATTTCTATAAAATCCATCTATATCCATCCCGTAACCAATTATCCATTTATCGGCAATATTGAAACCACAAAAATCTGGTTTAATATCAAATTCTCTCTTTCTATTTTTACACAATAATATTGCGGTTTTTAAAGTCTTTGGTTTCATCGTCTCTACAGATTTAATAACGGAATTTAAAGTTTCTCCAGAATCTAATACAGTGTCTATAATTAGTATATTATTATTCTCTATATCGGTAAGTTCATTGATTTCAACTATAGAATTCTTAATTTTACTTTGATTTTTATAGGTATTTATTTTTATGCAATACAACTTAATCTTAAAAGGCAAAAGTTTGATTAAATCATATAAAAACATTCCCGCCCCATCCATTACAGCTATTAAAACTAATTGACAATTTCTCTCCCACTCATAAAAATGAATTATTTCTTTTGCTAATCCCCTAATCCTATTTTGAATACTATTATGATCTAATAATAATTGTAGTTTACCGCCCTTTATTTCGTCTTGCAGCCTTATCATGTTATATTATACCAAAAACTTATTTAAATTCCAGTAAAAGAAACCCTGCAAAGCAGGGTCTCTTTCGGCCTAAAATAGCGAGATGCGTCCAACGCGAATGAGTGGCGTACCGACGCCCGCTTACTTACTTATACACCTTTTCAACTACCGTCTACAGTAGCCGTATCACCCGTTTGGCTTGTAAATGTTACAGCCTGAACAGGATCAACAACTTGTCCAATAACGCCAAGGTCAACAAGGCCAAGATTAACCCGTGACTCACCCGTGGCGGCATCGTGTGTCGCCGATGGATTTTGCCATGCGTGTGCGGCGGTTCGTACACCAAGTTGAACCTTGTCGAAGCCAACCACGGTTTTTGAGGCACAGCCCGTGCCGAATAATAGACCTAGACATAGAACATAACCAAAAATTTTCTTCACAATTTTCTCCTTTAAAAAAGAATACGCTAAACCAACTATTGATTATACCCAAAAGTTATTAAATTTTTTATAATTATTTTTATCGAGGAGATCCTATCATAATTTTCTCTAGGGTTCGGTTAACAGCTTTCGGCATTTGTATATCTTCATCATAAATAATCTGTGGACTTAAATCTTTTTTTAATATTATACTAATAGGAAGAAGAAGACCGTCCTCTCTAATGTATTCACCACTAACATCAGTTGGCCAATATTTCATCTTTTTTCTCCCGTGTTGGTACTCCATCACTTATTATACTAGGATCTTCGTTTAATTTTTGTTGATGAGGACAAATAAAATTATTCAGTGCTCTAGCGCAATTACAATTATAGCAAGCTATCTGGAACACATTTTTTGGAAAATTATTCTTGATTATCCATCTATATAACGATATCTTTTGAGATTTTAATTGACGCTTATGAATACTTCCATCGTTATTAATATGGTCTATCGTTAAAAATTTTATATTTTCTTCGCCGCAACAAAAGCACTTTCCACCATAACGATCTATTATTAATCGCTTTTGATTTTTTCTTAAAGCTTTGCTTTTTTCACACATTCGCACTTTACAATTATTACAATATGCACCTTCTTTAATTTTTATTTTACATCTAACGCATTTAAAATTATTTTTTTTGTTATAATATAATTTTATTTTAGATGGATAAAGAGACCTGTCCTTTTCAAAACATTCTTGACAATCATTTTTATTATATCTTGGGGATCTTTTACCGCATCTAGTACATAAACTTTTATTTTTCCTGATTTCTCTTTTTAATTTTTCCCTTAAGGAGGCTTCGTCTAAATGAATTTGGCACATTTTCTTATTGGGCGATATTGTCACTCCGCACCGAGTGCAAAGATTATGCGCAATTCTAAAACTATATTCCTCTTTATTCGCAGCCATAATATATTATACTAATTAACACCATATTTTTTTAAAAAAAAGTAAACCAGGACTAAATTCCTGGCTCACCTTAATTTATATCTTAAATTTTAAAGTCTAACTTAATCCCGCAGGGTCGGCGGGCGACGTGACAACAAGTTGATTGAAGGTCGAAAAATTGAAGCTTGTTGTCACATTTCCCCCGCCACTGTCTCCTCCACCATACGTTATTGATGCCAGTTTGTTCTTTGTACCCAAGTCTATAATCGTCCCCTCTCTCATGTATACTTTAATTGTTTGGTCAACGAGATTGGTTCCGCCCGGAGGATCAGCCAGCGCCTCAACAAGATCTCCTTCGCTTGTGGTAACATCTATTGCGCATGTAACTTCTATTGGGAAGGACACGAACCTATGATATGGTCCTCTGCGACCCAGTTCAAACAAATCCGTTCTCCCTAGATCTACTGAAATCGTAGCTGTTTGAAGATGCGCGCCAAATACGCCGTCGCCTCCCTGTACGTTCCATCCGCTCGCATGAATTCCAGGAATTACCGTGGGCCATAGACTACCGCTTACACCAGAGCCCATTAGGACATCTTCTCGTCTTTGAACCCCACCACTACCAGGAGGACTATCAAAACCATCAAATCCAACTGATGTAAACATTGGCGAGCCACCAAACAAACCAGATGCAAACCATTCCTTGTTGTTTCCAACTAATGTAATATCTTCAGTAGAATTTCCCTCTACATTAAGCGTATATGTTAACGCAGAAACAAACATTCCCGACATACCGATTGACTGTAGTGGAGTACCAGAAGCATTATCGTTTGTGTCTGGATAAAGATTCAAAGCAGCATAGCATCGTTCGTTAGATCGACCGACTAATGTAGGAGAGGTTGCGGCTGGCGTTGCTAGATGATAAAGTAGAGGATAACCGTCTAATACCTTCTGAGCAGTAAGTTCGATGTCCGGGATTCCTTCGATATTTTCATATAAATCTAATTGACCGAGTTCGAACACTTGCTCCAAATTAAAAGTTGTGGTAAGCCCCACACTTTGCACACCATTAGCTGTAATAAATCCCGATGGTTCAAATTCGCCACTTGGGTCTGGGTTTACAGTATCGTGCGGAGCAAAACCAAGCGCCTGGGTCGCATAAAATTGCCGAAATTGAGCCATTTTTTAAAACCTCGCTTTAATTAAACACTATTTTTCCAATTCTGTCCTACTTATCTTTTATACACATTTTTTTAAAAAAATTTTATTCGTCAAATTAGTATAATAATATATGTTTTCGAAATTACATCATACAGAAATCTTACAAAGATACGCTGATGGCGAATCGGCTTCGGCAATAGGAAGATATTTTAGTGTTTCGGAAGGTCTTATAACAAGAATATTAAAATCAAAAAACATAGAAACAAGGAAAAATAACTCACCAGCCTTCCTTGATAATAAGATTGTCACTTTATATAATGAGGGAAAAAGTATTAAATATATTACCAAATTATATAAATCAAGTTCTGGAAGAATAGAAAAATTTTTATTAGAAAATAATGTTGAATTAAGAAATTATAGAACGCCAAGATCCGACATTTGGAAACCAGATTGTGAATCGGCCAATGATATTATTTTAGAATATAAGGATGGTATATCTGCAAAACAACTGGGTTTTAAATATGGTGTTGCCGATGTAACAATTACAGATTTTCTTAAAAGAAATAACATTGAAATTAAAACTCACTCTGAAGCGATAAGAGATAGATATGGATACAATTTAAATGAAAATGTATTCGATGAAATAAATGAAGAATCTGCTTATTGGATAGGGTTCACTTTATCCGATGGAAATATTTATAAAGGGGATAGAAATAGTAATTCTATCAACTTTGGATTACAAGAATCCGATTGGGAACATCTAGAAAAATTAAAAAAATTCTTGAATTGTACAAAACCATTATATAAAAATAATAAATATGTTTTTATAGCGTTCTATTCTAAAAAAATTCAAAATAAATTAGAAGAATTTGGAATAACAGAACGTAAAAGTTTAACAGCAAAAGTTCCAGAACAATTAAAGAAAAATCTACATTTTTGGAGAGGGATGGTTGACGGAGATGGATGGGTTAGTATTAATAAAAAGGGATACCCTATTATTGGTCTTTGTGGAACGTTAGATATTGTTGAAAATTTTAGGAGTTTTATAGGAAAAACAATAAAAATTAGACAAAGAGATTTAAATAAAAATTTTGCACATATAAGCTACGGCTGTACACCAGCTAAGATAATTATTCAATTTTTATATGATAATTCAAAAATTTATCTTGATAGAAAATACGAAAATTATAAAAGGATTTGCGAATGGAAACCACAATATATTCAAAATAGATCTTTAATTTCATTTTAATTGCGTATAATATATTGTATGAATGAAAATGCGCTTATTGAGTCCTATAAAAATAATACACCGATTTCCACCCTGGAGAAGCAGTTTGGGATACAAAAATGGTATATCTATAAAATATTAAATAAAAATAATATTATAAGAAATAAATTTAAGCCAGAAACAATAGAAAAAGAAAATTCAATTATAGAAGATTATAAAAATGGAATGATTATTAAAGATATACTTACTAAATATCAAATAAAAGATCCAGGATCTCTGTATTGTATTTTAAATAAAAGAAAGATTCAAAAGAAATTTGAAGAAAAAAGAGATATAGATTTTAATCAAATTTTAAAGTTATACAACGGAGGAAAATCTCCAAAAGAAATAGGAGAAATAGTTAATAGATCAAGAGGTTTAATTAGAAAACTATTGATTGAAAATAATATAAAACTTAGAAAAAATGGGTGGTTAAGATCAAGAAAAACTTTAAGAAGCGAAAAACATGGTAAAATTGTTGATCTTTACAACAACGGAATGAACATTTCTCAGATATCAAAAAAAATAGGATGTTCTTGGACAGAAATTAAAAACATTTTAAGAAAATATCACGTAAAATTTATATCTACACATCTAGATATACCAAATTTTTTGAACAAAAATAAAGAGGGTATTATATCTTTTTACAAAGAAGGCAAAACCTTAAATTATATAAGTAAAATTTATAATTGTAAAAGCGACACTATAAAAACATTCTTAATTAAAAACAATATAGAAGTTATCAATCACAAAAAACGTGACAGCGAAATAAGAAGTATTATATTAAATCTATATAAAAATAATTCCTTAAATACGTTACAAATTTCTCATCAATTAAATATGTCTATAAAACAAGTGTCTAGTATTCTTTATAGGCTTGGTGTTCGTACCTCTAAAAAGGTTGATGTTAAACAAATTATAGAACTATATAAGTCTGGCAAACATATAAATGAAATAGCTAAAATTTTAAATTATTCTAATATAACCATAAGAAAAATACTTAATAAAAACAATATAATAATTAGACGAGATTTTATCCCGGAAGATAATAAAAATAAAATAATTGATTTATATAAATCTGGACTGTTTATATCTGAAGCTGCAAGAATAGTCGGTTGTTCCGATGTTGGCGCGGGAAATATTTTAAAAGATAATGGAATTACAATAAGACCATTTTATGGAGAAAATAGTTCTGGATGGAAAGGTGGAATAAGTCCGTTTAATAAAGTTATTAGAACCTCTACACCCTATCTCGAATGGAAAATTAAATGTTTTATTCTTTCTAATAGGGCTAGTGAAATAAGTGGGTGCGACGAAAATATTCAATGTCATCACGTTTATCCTTTTAAAAATATTTTTAATTCCTCTTTGGCAAAACATAAATGTTTAGAAAATGAAAAATTCACACTAGCACTAACAAATGATTCTAGGTTTTATGATACTGATAATGGCTTGGTTATAACAGAAGAAGAACACAAAGTTATAGAAAAAACATCAAGGGATTGTCATCCTTATTGGAAAATATGGCAATCTTTTCCTGATTTCGCGCTGAAAAATTTTAATTTTACAGAAGAACAATATTTGTCTTTTAATGAAGATGGACAATTAAATGGGCAAGACGCAAAAGTATGTACATCAAACATAACAGAAGAAATTAAAAGGATTATTCGATACGAACATTATCTAGGAACAATTCCTCCTCATACAATAATTTTAACCGCTCAAATTAATGGGATAATAGCGGGAATTGCTATTTTCGGACGAGGAGCAAATAAAAACATGCCAAAAGATTATTGGGAATTAACTCGCCTATGCGTACCATACTATGTTGTCAGGCCGTTTACTATTAAATTTTTAAATATGTGCGTAGATTATATTAAAGAAAATTGTAAAAATATTAAACAATTAATATCATATGCCGATCCAAATGTTGGACATGATGGCGCAGTTTATCGAATGTCTGGTTGGAAGAAAGAGGGTAAAACCAAATCCAGTTATTGTTATTTTGACCCAAACACAAATCAACTTAGGCACAAATCATATTGTAGAAGAATTAAGGGAATAGATAAAACAGAATTAGAATTGGCTAAAGAAAGAGGATTAATAAAAATAAATCTTTTACCTAAGAAGAAATATTCTATATCACTTATTTAAATTGAACCAATGTCGATCTCGCACCTCCAAGTTACTGTGCCTCTAAATAGTTTTGTGTTTAAAGAATTTATTGTTTTACAACTTCCGTCCTGAATTCTTAACTTTCTCCAGGGATATTGGGCCATGAGGTCAATCCAATTTGTTGCCCCTGGAATCGGTGATCCAAATTCATCTAATGGAAATGGAATTTTATTGAGATCGAACATAGTGAATGCGGTTCTATTATTATAATCTAGAAGATCCATTAAAAGATTTCTCTCTCCTGGAGAATCTGCGAAGATGTGAAGAACTATTGTCCTAAATTTTGTCTGTCCTCCTCCTAACATAAGACCCTTCCCCGAACCTGACTGGACCTCCACAAAAACAGAGGGAAGCCAAGCTTGATTTGATTTAGAGGGCGTAGCTAATGGAACTGTGTTAGAGAGGAATTCCTCAATTGATTCCAGCATTAGGTTTTGAAACTCGGCACTATCAGAAAATCTAACACGAACATTACGGCTCGTATATTCCGCCCTTATATCGTCGTCAGCATTTTGGCTCTCCTCGAAGATCACTCGACCGTTGGGAAAATCAAAATGATGTCTACTTGGTCCAGTGCTTGAGGATGGAATAAAATTCCCGTTTATGTAAACTCCCGATGGACGAAATGGTGCAACTCCCCCACTCATTGGAACTACACCAGATTCCCAAACCCATTCTCCAACTCCCTCCCACATGCAATTTGGCGGGTATCTTCCGTCTTGGGTAACTCGAAGCTTAGATTCATTTTCGGCAAAGAAACTATCTTGGTTTAATAGATAGAAATTATAACCACCCTTTTGAAGTAGTCCCCAGTCTAAAAACCCTTTAATATTATAAAGCAGTTGATCGGTTAGTTCATAACCTGCATAGCCTCCGACCCCCACACTTTTGAAATTATTTAATGACATGAGTTTTACTCCAGAGACTATAATCATGTTTCCATTTTTGTGAATTACAATTTTTGCACATAAGATTGAGATTTTTTAAATCAAACAAATCTATAACTTCTTGTGTTGTTTTAGCTGTTGAAAGTGGGATTACATGATCTATGCTTATTTTACATTTATCATAAGAGACATCACAATATGGACATTTATTATTTTGTAAATTTTGAATATTGTTAAGATAATTGTATAGTTGTATTGGAGTATAATCAAGATTTTTAAAGCAACGACCCTGTATAAGTTTACCATTTTTATTGTGAATTTTTTTAAAAGCATGTTTAATTAAAGATCTTAAATTTTCTGCAAAATTATTAATTGGAAGTTTTCTCCATTTGTTACTATTAAGACGTTTACATTGCATACAAGACGCTATCTTTTTGTTGTTATAATAGTAGTGCTCAGTTTCTCCGTGCGTTTCACATCTAGAAATAACTCTATTGTTCGACAATTTTTTAATTATGATTTTTTTTGGTAAACCAGTATTAAAAGCATATTTAACTTTTAAATCAAGTTTTCTTACTCTGCCCATTACCGCCTTTTTTGTTCTGTCTAATAATTTGAAACAATATTCAGGACCATTATCTGGATAAAACTGTTTTAAAATATCATCTTCTTTTTTCTGCCAACATCCTTTTCTAAATTTGGCATTAATCTTAGTTCTTTGCACAAGTTTTTCTTTCTGCAAACATCCGCAACTTTTTGTATCTCCATTTCTAAGTGAGTATCCATTAATTATTTTCTCATTACCGCAGTCGCATTTACAAAGCCATTTGGCTGATCTCAGCATGGTGTTTCCAACATACAACAGCACCAAAAGCCTTCCAAATCTTTGCCCCCTTAAATCTATAAACCTATTCATTTTATTTTATCTCATCAATAACAATCTGAGCACATTTCTGAGCTACACCATGTTGCCCAATTGTTCCTTCTATAAAATTTTGGCCTCCTGTCTTAGAAATTATGTCTGGCAAAATATATCCACCCCCGGCGGACCCTCCAAGTTTACTCAAACTGACCATAATCGCTCTTCCACTCCTAGAATTTTTTGAACGAAAGTTGGTGTCCCCAGAAAACACGATTTGGTAGGCCGCAGCGCCAATATCGACGGATGGATCGAGCATTAACCACGTCATAATCGGAATTGTAATATTGGAAGGCTGTGATACGTAGCTTGCTCCTGGCAGTTCTAGAAATTTTTGAAAATCGCTTTCTATAGCTCTTATCGTAACCGTTCTTTTATCTCCCTGGATAAGAGATCCTATTGTTACAGAATTTTTTATAATTTCAGACATACTTGACACCAATGCTTCCGCAGAAGAATCGCTTAATCCTAGGTGGGCGGGCAAATCAACCCCCCCCTGCCCTCTCAAAGATTTTACAACTTCTATTGTGTTAAAAACGCCAACCAAATAATCTCCTATCTTATTAGCAATTGATTTAAAATTCAAGGCAACTCTATCGTTCAAGGCGATGCTCCCGAACTTGAGACATCCAGTTCGCAACTGTTGGTCAAATGCGGCTCCTGGAATTATTTTAATTATTGCCATATTTTAAATCATTTTCCAGTAAGTTGTCAAATATCTCTCATTTCGCAACCCTAAAATAATTGGTCCCTTTATTATTTTTACCCTCAATTTAAAAATATTAGATGTATCGTAATTGGTGACACAGCTTTTAGCTTTGATCAAATAAGGTCCATCCGATAAAAACGACTTTAATCTGACAATCCCGCCTCCATGTTGAACGCTAATCTTGTAACTTTCATTGTCACGCCCATTCCATTGCACTAACGATTTAATACACCTATTTACCGATCTTTCAAGAAAACCAATAGATTTACAATATGGGCACTTTTGGCCTCTGTCGAAGGGAATCGGTCCTCCAGGCTTGTAAATGCCGTTCGATCTATGTTCTATTATATTTTGGAAACAATTTGTGCAAGGTTCTATTATCGGATCAAATTCTAATAAAACATTCTTTCCTAATTGATTAATAAGAGCATCAATTCTCGACTGATAAATTCCTATTAATTCATCACTTATTTGAATAGATGCTTCTGGGTCTAATATTGGACACGAAACAATTGGTGGTTGTACTCGTCCTTCTATAAATAAATCTAATGGCCTTGCTTCTAAAACCTTTAAGAATAAATCAATATTTCCATTTATTAAAATTGGACCAGAAATGAATAGAGTTAAATCATTATCAACAAAATTGGAGCCGTGGATAAATAAATTTAAAGCATTAGAATTTGTATCGAATCCTTTTATAAAAAAGTCGGCAATGTCTGTGATAGATTCTTTGCCAGACAGAAAAAGATCTATGGTTTCGGTATTTGTTTCACTCCCGCGAACAAATAAACTTAATTCCTGAGACTTTGTATCTTTACCAATTATTATTAAATCTAAATTGTTTGTCTGGGAATCGAACCCGTCTATAAACAAATCAATGTTTTCATTAGAAGCATTCGAACCATTTATAAATAGTTCAATATTATTGTTATTTTGATCTTTGCCTTGTATAAATAGGTTAAGATTATTATTTGTAGAGATTGGTCCAGAGATAAACAGATCAATAGAATTAGATGATGAATTTATGTTTATAATAAATAATGTTAAATTATTATTTACAACATTTTTGCCATGAACAAAAAGATCTAAATTGTTTGTATTTGTATTAAATCCACCTATAAATAAGTCTAGATTTTGATTTTCTGTATTTTTACCGGACAGGAAAAGATCTATTGATTCTGTCTCGCTATCTTTCCCTGTTATTGTTAAATCTATTTGTTTAAATTCGGCATCTTTTCCTTTAATAAATAATTCGATATTATTAGTTCTTGTATCCTTGCCTTCGATAAAGAGATTTAATGCTTGTGTATTTGTTTCACTCCCGCGTATAAATAAATCCAATTTCTGCTGTTTATTATTGTTCCCCGTTATAAACAGATCTATGTTATTAGCTGTTTGAATACTTCCATTTATGAAAAGATCTAAACTCTGATTTTTTGTGTCAAGCCCTTCAATATATAAATCTATGCTATTATTCTCGGCATCTTTTCCAACAAGAACAAGATCTATCGAATTAAATATTATTTGTTCTGATATTCCAGAAATGAATAAATCAACGGTGTTAATTTTTGTCCCATTGCCTATAATAAAAAGATCAACATTGTTTGTTGACGAACCCTTTCCATAAATAAATAAATCAAGTGATTCGGTTCGTATATCTTTACCACGAATAGAAAGATCTATATTTTCAGAATTTATTTCAAAACCAAAAACAACAAGATCTAAATTTTTATTTTCTGTGTCTTTACCCGAAATATATAAATTACAACTATTGTTTTGATTATTTTTGCCACTTATGAATAAATTTATGTCATTATTTTTAGAATCTTTACCGGATATAAATAGATTTAAAAATGGATTTTCAGAATCTTTGCCGGATATAAATAAATCTACACTATCAGAGTTTGTCTCGAATCCTTTGATAAAAAGATCGAAAATATTCGCAACAAAATCTTTGCCAGACAAGAAGAGATCTGTATTAGCTATCTTTGTTTCATTTCCATGAACGAATAAATTTAATTCCTGCGACTCTATATTTTTACCAAATATTATTAAATCTATATTTTTATTGTTTGCTTCGAAACCTTTTATAAATAGGTCTAGACTTTGGCTTTGTGAATCCTCTCCCGGTATAAATAAATTGATTGATTGAGTTTGAGTATTTTTGCCACGAATGAAGAAATTCAAATCGTTTGATTCTGCTTCTTTCCCACCAATGAACAAGTCTATGTTAGTATCAACAAAATCATGGGCATGTATAAATAACTCTAGATTTTCGTTATTCGAGGCTTTTCCGTTAATGAAAAGATCAATATTATTTGTTGAAGAATCTTTACCCGATATAAATAAATCTAATGAATTGGTTTGTGTTTCTTTCCCAGATATAAAAAGATTTAAATTATTAGACTGGGTATTTTTCCCATTTATAAATAAATCAATGTTATTATTGGCGAAATCAAAACCGTGGATGAAAAGATCTAATACACTTGTATTTGCCTGTTCACCAATTATGATTAAATCCAAATTATTATTTTTAGATTCGCTGCCAGTTATTATTAAATCAATGCTCTCGTTTTGTGTATTTTTGCCAGAAATAATAAGATCTAGACTGTTTGTCTCGCTGTCTTTCCCTTGTATAAATAGATCTAAAGAATCAAATTGAGTTTCTTTTCCCTGAACAAACAAATCAATATTATTGCTATTGACGCCTAAGCCATTAATGAATAAATCTAGATTTTGAGATTCTGTATCTTTACCAGACAAGAAGAGATCTATGGTTTGATTATTTGTCTCCAATCCCTTGATGAATAGATCAATTTGTTCAGTCTGATTATCTTTACCGCGAATAAAGAGATCTAGGCCACGGGTTTCTGAATCTTTTCCATCAATAAATAAATTTATATTATTGTTAAAATTGTTATGACCAATAATAAACAAATCTAAGTTTTGAGTTTCTGTCTCAAATCCGCGTATAAATAGATCCAGAGATTTATTTGAGGATTCATATCCTGTAATTATTAGATCAAGGTTATCAGTATTTGTATCTCGCCCATAAATAAATAAATTTAATGAATTAGTTGATGTTTCTTTTCCTTCTACAAAAAGATTAATATTTTCATTTACTGTATTTTGCCCATGTATAAATAAATCAATATTATTATTTTTAGATTCATTTCCAGTTATTATTAAATCAATGTTCTCATCTTGCGTATTCCTGCCAGAAACAATAAGATCTAAATTGTTTGTCTTGCTGTCTTTCCCATGAACAAATAAATCTAAATCATTGGATTCTGCTTCTTTCCCACCAATAAACAAATCTAGGTTTTCATTATCCGAGACTTTTCCGTCAACGAAAAGATCTATATCATTTGTAGATATTTCATTTCCGACAATAATCAAATCTAGATTTTGGGTTTCTGTATCAAATCCATTTATGAATAAGTCTAGGTTTTGATTTTGTGAATCTTTCCCTTTTATAAATAAATTAATGTTACTATCAATAGATTCTACAAATTTAATAAATAAGTCACAAGAATTATTTATCGTATCTTTTCCGTTTATAGAAAGATTCATGTATGGTCTTTGATATATAGTTAATGGAACTATTTCATTACCAAGAGGGGGAGAAATTGATAAAGTTTCTATATTAGAACCATCCATATTAGATCTTAAAATTTTTCCCACAACTGTTCTGTCTGACCAATACAATTTTCTATTTAAAAAGTCTATTGACAACGACTCAATAGAATGAAAACCACTTGGAATAATAGTTTCAATATTTGTTCCATCTAAATTTGCCCTAAAAATACACGGAAGAGAAGTGTCAAGTGGTTCTTGTCCCCAATATACTTTTCTTATAATATAATCTATCGCTATGCTTACTGGAGCGCTATCAAAAAGACCTGGAATAAACTCTGGATTTGATAATATAATTTCTACATCACTACCGTCTAAATTAAATCTTGTTATATTATAAGACAGTGATCCAAATGAAAATGTATTTGTCCAATATATTTTTTCTTCTATTGGATCATAATCTATTGCATCTGGTTGATAAATTCCAGAAGAATCGTATATTACTGCTATATTATTTCCTAATAAATCTGATTTAGAAACTTTATTATCCGAAGTATCCGTCCAATACATTAAATTTTTGGATGGAATAATTTTTAATCCATCGCCATTAGATGTATCGGAACCAGATACTAAAATCTCATAATTACTACCATCAATATTAGCTCTTCTAATTTGTAGTATATCGTCCGTATTAATCCAATAAATTTTATCTGTAAATATATTGGCATTAATAGATCTCGAAGGATCATCTATTACGGGAGAACCAGAAGCGATCAATAATATATTTGTTCCATCAAGGTTTGATCTCCACATCCTATCAGAAGCATCGTCCGCAAAGTACAACTTTGATTCATTATATATTATGGAATCGTGTCCACATATAGATAAATTTAAATTATTATTTATTGAAAGACTTGGTGTACCGACAGGATATCCTATAAAATCTAGGATACCTTTGAATCCTATAGCCACTTTTATTCTCCGTCAGTGGCTATAATTATATCAGGAGAAATTTTTACAATAGGATATCCAATGAAATCTAATAAACCTAACAATCCAATAGAAATTGTTCCAGTTTTATATCCTATAAAATCCATGTTAATTTGTATCCAATCCAGTAATAGCATCCGCATTAGATGTAGAAGTTATATTTTGAGTATATGCTGTGGTTGAATCATCTTCTTTAGTAACTGTTAAAACTGTTCCAGAAATAGACCATTTATTCATGAGTTTTCTAATAGCATTTAAAAGTGATCGAGCAGATTCTCCGCTTACGGCACCCATATCCCTTTTAAGTATAGCATCAGCAATCTCGGTTACAGCATCCGCAGCAAGTTCACTTGCTCCAATTGCATCGGCAGCAATAATACCAGATGTAATTACATTATTTGCCATTGCTCCAACATGCGCAGGCACTCGTCCACCAATTAAAGTACTAGGCACTCCACCAACATATAATAGAAGATTAACATCAGGAAGTCCAGCATAAATAGGAGCATATAAATTTGTACCCAGCCATTGAACAGCATTTACATCAAGTACATCTCCTCCTCCAATAAATGAATCATAAATATTGGCCGAAACTATTTGAAATTCATGCCAAACAGGAAGAGCACCTGACTCTTGAACCGACACAAGAAGAATTCCAAGTGTGTTTGTGTCTGTTGCATCAAGTGTAAGTTCATACCAACCATTTTCTTCATGAGAGAGTGTCTGCGCAGCATTCTTTTGTGCCCAATTTCCATTATTTTTCTTCAAACGAATATCTGGCTGGGTAAGAGTAAGGGCTGTTTCCGCCGTAAATCCATCAGTATTATCGACAAATGGACCAATCCCTACATCTACTGATGTTGATTGTTTTAACCACATACCCATTTAAATTCTCCTTTGACGAAATTGATGCATCGAACGAGGGGCTTGGCTTTGACCCCCAAGAACTCGACTAGAATTATCGGTAATAGTAACAGTATCAGATAAAGACAGTGTAAGAACTAATCCTATATCAATGCCTATTTCTACCCACGGACTATTATCCGTAGTTGTAACATCATTAAAGGCTAGATCAGTTGCACTAGCATCACCCAGTCGCATATCTGATGAATGAGAACCAGCCATTAGACAGGATCACCCCCCATACCTATCTCAATAACCAAACGATCACCAGCTTGGGTTGTATAAGAACCAGTACTACAAAAAACACCATCGGCATCATTAATAGCTCTACTCTGAAAAAGAGTATCGCTCGCTTCAAGATAATCTCTTTTTACATTTAAAAGTGTTCTTCTAACGGTCGTTCCATTGCTTGCGATTATTCTAATCCCAAGTGTAAAAAACATATTATTACTTGATCCTGATTCAAGTACTCTACAAGAAGCATATATGGGTACGGCTTCATCGCCGCCAGGAAAAGTAAGTAATACACCAGGGACAAGCGGGGGGGATATATATTGCCTAAATAGTATATCTTTATTGGCATAGTTTGCATCCGAGAAAGAAACTGTAGTCATTGCTAATCCACGTTTTGAAGTTCCACACAAACATCTTGCTAAAATAGATATGTCTTCCCACCCCGAATCTGGGGCAGGAGAAATAGGAACCGTTTCAGCGGCGGCACTTAAATATAAACGAGTGGCCATTTATTAACTCACAGTAAGAGTCCAGGTAATTTGAAGAGTATCCGCAGCACCTTTAACAAGAGCAGAAAAAGATGCAGACATCCACATATTACCGTTAGACGAAGCGTCAAATATACCAGCTTCAGTTAATGTTCCAGTCCCATCTCCCGCAGCCCAATCTCCAATAATAGTAACAACAGCATCACTTCTTGTTTTCGAAGTATTGGCATTTCTATCTAGTTCTGTCCCCAAAGCAGTTGCCGAAGGAGACCCTGTTCCAACTGCCATATGTGTTGGTTTGCCTAAAGTTGGAGATGCTAAAATTTGATCCGCTATTCCATTTTTTCCGGCAGTTGTAACGGTATTATGAACACTTTCATGTTTGATATTACCATCAGGACCACGAAGTATAATATGTACATTAGCTTTTAATTTTATTTCTTCTATCATATAATCTCCATATACTTATACACATTTATTCTCCATCCAAATTTTATAATCTGTGTCACTTTTTGATGAGTTGCATGATTTGCACATTAAATTCAAATTTTGTAAACAAAATAAATCTATAACTTGTTGCTCGGTCTTGGCTGTTGCGAGAGGAATAACGTGTTCTATATTCATTTCACATTTATCGTAAGAGGTATAACAATGTGGACACTTATTATTTTGTAGTTCTCTAGTATTTTCGAGATAGTTATATAATTCTATTGGACTATAATCCAAGTTACGAAATCCCCCTCTTGGAATATAACTATGATTAATCGAGATTTTCTTAAAAGCATGTCTAATTAAACTTCTTATTCTTGAAGCAAAATTATTAACAGGATTTTTGTGACGACACTTCAAACAATAAATTATTTTATTTTTTCTACAATAATGTATTGTTTCTCCATGAATTTGGCACAAACTTAAAACCTTGCTGTTCGATATTTTTTTAATTATATTTTTTTGAGGCACTCCTTGAGAAGCTATTGCGGTTTTTAAACCCAGTTTCGATGCCGTTGAACTTATAGCCCTTTTCGTCCTATTAAGATTCTTCATACAAAATCTTGTGCCATGAAACGGATAATTAATTTTTAAAAATTCCATTTCGTCTTTTGTCCAGCAATTTTTATTTAATCCCGCATTTGCTTTATTTCTTTGTATTGTTTTTTCATTTTTAAAACATCCGCAACTTTTGGAATGACCATTCTTTAAATGACCACTTGTTACTATTGTTTTATTGCCACAATCACACAAACAAAGCCATTTAGGAACCCCCCTTTTTGTTCTGCCAACATATTCAATTGGTGTTAATCTATTAAATTTTTGTCCAACTAAATTCTCCATCTAGAGCGTCTCCCAAAAACTTATCGAGTAACGATCTTCCCGAAGCCCCACAGGAATCGGTCCCTGAATCAATCTCACTCGAAGTTTCAAAATTTCCTCTATGTCGTGGTTAACTATGGCGTATTTACATCGCACAAGATCTGGCACGTCTGTTAGGAAAGTTTTCAAACGAACTACTCCCTCGGTTTTTTGAACAGAAATTCCAAAATTTTTCATTTCTACAGGAGCCCATTTAATTAACGCTTTAATACATTTAGCATTTTCTCTTTCAAGGAAGCCAACAGATTTACAATATGGACACTTTTGTCCGCGAGAGAAGGAAACAGGTCCACCAATCTTATAAATTCCTGTTGATCTATTTCCTACAACGTCAAAAGTACAATTTGTACATGGTTCTATAATAGGATCAAATATCAAATAGACATTCTTTCCTAGTTGATTAATTAAAGCATCTATGCGAGACTGATAAATTTGTATAAGGTCATCGCTTATTTGTATCGAGGCATTGGGATCAAGAGCGGGACAAGAAATTTCTGGGGCTGGTTGTGATCCACGTATGTTTAAATTTAAATTATTTGTTAGTATTGCCATTAAACACGTTTAATATCTTCTATTTACTCTCTCAATTGGTAATGCAAGTTGATCGTAGAACCACGCGACAGTAGAAATAGCACTATCACTAGGACCACGATATGCGCCCAAAACAGCGCCACCGACCAATGAACTTGAGGCGGCGGTTAATTTATTAATTAATAATTCGTAGGATTTACATGGGCCTAATTTGAGGATGTCGGCGTAGCCTGCGAAACTCACAGACGTTGTAATTTGGGTATCTCCGTCGCGTATACTTACTCCTTGAGACAAAGCTATTCTAAAATCAGATTGATTTAAAAGACAACTTGCTTTTAGTGGCAACAATGCCTGAACTTGAATATCCCCCAATATTATCGGATCTGGGACAATGGTAACGCCAGTAATATCAAACACATAATTATTACTTAAATCTATTTCATTAGAAACAAGAACTCCTGCCGTAATTAAAATTTTCTTGAGATAGATGTCAGTGTTCTTTTGTGGCAAATTTAAATCGCCGATCAATACTCTCAATATAGTTACCAAGTCTACGTCCCAACTCATTTTATATGTCTCCATATTTTATCATTTTTGATATCCCTAATATTACGAGCACTAACGCCAAATATTATTGCTATTTCTTTATGTGTCAAATAGTTATCTTTTAATAATTTTTTAATTATACTTACTTGTAAGTCGTTCAATTTAGAGGTTTCACATTTAGATCCTCTGTTGTCTGGAATATGAAAAGTTCCATGTTTAATAGAATCTTGTGCATTTTCAGATCTTGTTCCCCATCGCAAATTATTGATATTATTATTTAATTTATTGCCATCCAAATGTCTACAAACACAATTAATTGGTCTCGGACCAATAAATGCTTCTAGCATCAAAACATGAATATTTTTAATCGTTCCCAATCCATTCTTAGACAACCTAACATACAGATATCCATTATGGGTAAGTCTTTGCTTCAAAATTTTACCAGTTTTTATATTTTTGACAAAAGTTTTATTCGATATTTGGTAGATATTTTCATATCCACGTACATTTCTCCAAGTTTCCATCGTTTTAAATCCTTAAAATATAACTATCCTTATCTCTTGGGAATCCACCATCTTCTCCTTCTACCGATTGTAAAACAAAGTCTCCCTCAACAGAATTACTAGAACCATCTTGCATTTTCCAGTGATATTGAACCTTACTCGCGGTCAATACGGCGATATTTCCAGTTGACCAGCCAAATTTTCCCGTCTCATCAATCTCGGTACATCCACTGGAGGTGATAGTTTGTAAGATTCCGTCTTGCCACAATTCAATATTCACTGTCTCGCCAGTAGTAAAATCTCCAATAATTGAAATCGGTTCTAATAATGAATATTCATATTCCACAAGAGCCATATTACCTTCTCCTTTTTCTTTCTTTACCCACTTTTTTAGTTTTTAATATAAACTCTCCTTCGAACACTTCCGCTGTATTCGCCGTCATTTTAAACACATATTGATTCACTCTTCTTGTAAGCGGTGGTAAATTAATGGTAGAGAAAGCCCACCGATCGGTGTTCCCTATTTCATAACAGTCAACACTTGATAAAGAAACTATAGAATTATTATTTATCGCATCCCACACCTCTATTGTCACGCTCGAAGGATTAGTTGTAAATCTACCAATAATTTGTGGATTAAAATCACCATTTTTGAACAATTGATCTAATTCTATTCCAAAATTATCATCTCCAACCGATGGGGTTCCAGATATATTTCCACGAATAAATAAATTGATATTATCCGTTAATTGTCCCGATCCTGGACAAACAAAAGTTCCTAAAAATTCGGTCCCACTTGTACCAAATCCAACTCCATCAACTACTTGTTCGATTAAAGGAAGAGTAAAATTACCAGAACCTTCGTCCACTAGTGTCCCATCTCTGACATCATAAGGAGAAGGGATAACCATATTTCCTGTAAATTCAGACATATTTTATCTTTTTAACAAGTAAAAGTTCCAGTAAATTCTGTTCCACTACCACCAAATTCAACTCCATCTATTACTTGAGATGAACTTGGGGGAATCATATTTCCGGTAAATTCAATGCCACTAGTTCCATACATAATACCCGCCTCAACATCGTTCTCTGACGGTAGTATAATTATACCATTAAATTCTGACATTATAAACTCCTACGGAGCACCAAATCCTACGCCATCTCTAACATCATCTGGAGACGGAACGATAAACACCCCCGTGAATTCATTTCCACTTCCGCCAAATTGAACACCACTTTCCACATCCCCAGTTGATGGTGGTATAAAGTTCCCGGTAAATTCTGTACCAGTAGTTGGACCAAATTGTACTCCTGATCGTACATCGTATTCACTAGGAAATGTTAATGGCATTATAATTGTCCAATCAAAGGAGGGATATTAAAATCTTTTATTATAATTAGATCCCCTTTTTTATATATAAAACAACTTCCTATTACGGAGCACCAAACGCTACACCAGATCGAACATCACCCTCCGCAGGTACAACGAACGTTCCTGTATACTGTGTTCCACTACCTCCGAAATCAACAGCCGCCTCAACATCTCCAACAGATGGAAGTGTTAAATTACCTGTTTCCGATGCGCCTTGATAGGTAACACCATCTCTAACATCATAATTCGATGGAAAATCAGTTGGTTCTGTTCCGGTAAATTCAGTTCCATCGGCACCATACTGAACACCGACAGCAACATTACCCGATGCAGGAAGAGTTACGGTTCCCGTAAACTCCGTCCCACTCTCTCCATAACCAACACCAAACTCCACATCATCATCTGATGGAACCACAAACGTACCTGTAAATTCTGACATACTCTCTTCTCCTTTTTAAAAAATATTATAACACACCATAACCAACATTAAAACGCACATCGCCCTCTTCCGGAAGCACAAGAACTCCAGTTTGCGAACCATAATTATATGTTACACCATATCGAACATCACCTTCTTCCGGGAAAATATCCCCATCCATAAACAAATCTATATTATTAGAACTTGTATCAAAACCTAAGATAAAGAGATTAAGAGATTGATTGTTTGCTTCCTCGCCCGTTATTATTAAATCAATACTATCTGTAATAGAATCTCTGCCATGTATAAAAAGATTTAAATTATCTATTTCTGTAATGTGTCCGCTGATAAATAAATCTAAATTATTGTCTTGTAATTCTTTACCGTTTATAAACAATTCTATGGCATTATTATCAGTTTCAAATCCGTTTACGAATAAATCAAGATTGTTGTTTTCCGAATCCGCCCCATTCACAAACAAGATTATACTATCATTATTTGTGTCATACCCAGTAATCGTTAAATCCAAGTTATCTGTTGTTTGAATACTTCCGTTTATAAAAAGATCCAATGATTGGCTAAAAGATTCATATCCCGTAATTATTAAATTAATATTATCGGTTTGCGAGGAAAACCCATGAATGAATAAATCTAAATTTCCACTAAAAGCTACTGCGACAGCAGCCGTCGATTGAACAGCCCCTATATCCATCCCTGGAACTTGTATTGCACCGATGTCTGCATTATTTGCACGGATAAATAAATTTAACGATTCAAGAAGTATAACTCCACTTCCGTTTTCTAGAAGTTCTCCATCAATACTACTATTTTCTAAAAGAATTCTACTAGACATTATTATGCAATCTTCGTTAGAATAAGAGAACTATTTGCCATAACCGTAACGTGTGAACTGTTTATTTCATTTCCGGCATATAATTGAATATCGCCCGATACAGTAACAACCATTAATCCCTCGATGATCATTAGCATATCCGCGTCTGTTGTGTCTACATTATTTGTTCCACCCCACTCGGAAGTACTAATAGCACGGGCGGCTCTTGAAGTTACTACAAAATTTCCCCCATCCTGCGTTGCATTGCCAGTAGCATCTGAAGATGAAACTCCTACCCACCGACTATTAGCCACGAAAGATGTAACAGTGCCGGAATGATTTACTGCAAACTTCATTCCCGTAGTAGCTGTTGACGATCTATACCGTATATAGTAGTTGAAAATCCATGTCCCAACCCCAACAACCTGATCTAAACCCGTAACCTTTTCCACGGTTGAACCACCCAACAATAGATTGGATGCTAAAGCTTTAATAGTAATAGGACTACTTCCAATAAAAGCCGCTATTTGTGCAACCGTAACCTTTTTTGACACACCAGATTCATTAGTATGAATTTCATCTGTTCCGGATGCCGCTACAACCGCTGGCAACGCACTAATTTTTTGGTCTGCCATTTAATTCTCCTTTTAATAAAAAATTCTAACTACCTCCATCAAATCCAGCATTAATTAATGGACTTCCAGCAGCGGGGGTATAATCTGCTCCTCCGACCTCGTTAGTAAACCCTGGAGCAGATGTAAGTTCGTTATCACCAGCCAAAAAACTTGAATAATCAGTTGTATTTGAATTTATTAAATTATTTTTAGAAACTTGATATTTACCCCTGTCGTGATCTATCCCTACTCCAATTGCGCAATCATATATAATACTATTTACTAAAACTATAATAGATCTAATTGAACCTATACCGACTGAATGGATACCATTATTAGAATCCTTGCTATCTCCATCTATAGTACAATTAGCAACAACTAACGCTTGATCATTAGAACCGCCACTAGATATATTGTCGCTACCATTGGAAAAGAATTTACAAAACAACGCGACACATCCGCCAGCCGCATTATTAAGACCATTTAAACTATTACGATAAAATTGACATTTTATAAAATATGCGGTTCTACTTAAATTTCCTGTATTGCATCCATCTCCGGTATTATCATTAAATTTACAATTTATAAAAATTGCAAAATCACAACTACAACCACCATCTCCAGTCGCACTATCAAACTGACAATTATCAAATACATAATGCGGAATAACGAGGTTGGCACAACAACTTGTTGAAGCAGTAAAGCGAAAATTCTTAAAAATATAATAGGCATTGGTAGTGATACCAGTAGTAATGCAATTTGCCCTACTGCTTGAGCCCGTTATTGTGGCAATTCCAAGATCTCCGGTAACAGAAGTATAACCCTCAAATATAATGGGATTCAAATTTGTCCCTGCGGTGTCTATCGTAACAAGCTCGGCGTAGTTCCCGTCGGCCTTGACCCAAACCTTGTCGCCAGCCGCTACCGTATTCATGGCTTTGTCCACGGTTTTCCAAGCAAGAGCCTCCGTCAATCCAGAGTCTGTGTCGAGGCCAGTTGCGTTACTTACGTAATATGTAGCCATATCTATTCTCTTTCCCTTATAAGTTCTTTAAATCTGTCGTTCATAAAAAATCTTTTAAACTCTTCTTTTGTGTACCTAACACCCTTGGCTTGACAAAGAATTCTCGTGGGGAAGTCAATCAGGGTGAATCTTTTCGATATTGTTGTTGAATCTACGCCCAATATCTCCGACATTTGAGACAGAGACAGGCCCAGATTATACATGAATTTGAGTATTGCATCAT
>Ga0315284_10000071_pt1 | contig 137514 bp, 218 predicted proteins | sample YL17G09_16_MG_FD_203696 | JGI IMG/M metagenome (GOLD analysis project Ga0315284, IMG submission 203696) | Sediment microbial communities from Yellowstone Lake, YNP, Wyoming, USA - YL17G09_16 | ecosystem: Environmental > Aquatic > Freshwater > Lake > Sediment | place: USA: Wyoming | collected... | reverse complement strand
GTGGATTTCCTCTTGGACGGGTGGTTGGCCGCGATTGAAGTGGGCCGTTTTGTCGGTTGTGCCCTGAGCCTCTGCGCCTGTCTATTTTCGTGCAGGGGCTTCTACACGCGCGCCTCAACATTGGGGCGTGAGTGCTATTCGGCAGGATGTAGTGAGGGGGCGAGGAAGTGATGGAGGAGAGATGCGCGAACCGAGGATCTACCGATCCACTCGGTCCGCGCGGAGCTTGGGAAGCTACTACCGGCCGGGGCCGAGCTGGCCAGCCTGCATGCGCTTCAGTTCGTCGTAGATCGCCGCGCGCAGCGCGGTCGCATCGGGGGCGACCGGGCCCGAGGGCACGCCGCAGAGGAGCGAGTCGGTCGCGCAGACCGGGATGCCGAACATGCGCATCTTGACCTCGAGGTAGAACGCCGCCGGGTCCACCGTGATGGGGAGGACATTGAACGGATCCGGTCCGATCACGACGCCCGTGGGGACGCCCGTGGTGACCGTCAGCTTGCGGCTCTCGTCGCGCGCATTGATCATGAGCACGGCCATGTACGGCTTGAAGCAGTTGCAGATCGGCTGACCGAAGGTCGTCGCCTCGTTGCCGAAGATCTGCGACATCGACGGCGCGTCGCTGAGGTTGCCGAGCACGTACGTGAAGTTCGAACCTCCACCGAAGACGGCCGTGAGCGACACGCGCTCCAGGATCGCCTTGATGATGCGGGTCTCGTAGCTGCCCGAGCCCGAGAGGGTCGCGAACACCGAGTTGACCGCGTCGCCAGCGGTGCCGCCCACGCCGGAGGCCGGGATCGGCGCGAAGGGCGTGACCGGCGAAACGCGGTTGATCAGGCCGACCGGTTCGATCGAGTGACCGAAGCACAGGAAGAGCTGCCCGCGATCGACCGGTGCGCCACCGGCGTACAGGTTCGACTGCGTGATGTTGCTCTGCTCCCAGATGCCCGCGGGCGCGCCCGGATCGCTCTGACCCACGGCGAAGAACGACGGGAACTGGTTGCCGACATTCGGCGTCAGCACGAGCTGACCCGCAGCGTTGAGCACCAGCAAGAGGCGGATGGTGGACCAGCGCTCGACCATGAGCGCGGAGGGCGCGTCGGCGAAGAGCGGATCGCAGCAGGCACCGAACGACCGGCCAGGAATCAGTTCCTGGTTGCCCTGGATCATGGGGTACGTGCGCGCGCTTTGACCGAGATACGCGGCAACCGAATTCAGAGTGTCGCTGCTCATGGTGGATTTCCTCTTGGACGGGTGGTTGGCCGCGATTGAAGTGGGCCGTTTTGTCGGTTGTGCCCTGAGCCTCTGCGCCTGTCTATTTTCGTGCAGGGGCTTCTACACGTGCCGCATCTCTGGACGTCGCCTGTTCAGCGGCCTCGCATCATGAGGTTGATGCCCTGCCTGCTCACGTGTCCCGCGGGTGCGATCGCAGGCGGTGCATTGAGTTGCACCGGTGCTTGAGCGGGGAGCGGCGCCGAGATCGCAGGCGCAGCCACGAGCTGCTGCGCAGACGTCTGCAATGGGGCAGGCGCCGGGACAGGCTCGGCGATCATCGTTTCGAACAGCGCCTGGAGCAGGTTCGCCACGCCACCTGCGGCGAGACCGATCGCGATTCGAGGAGCCTTCTGATTGACGGCGAGGCCGGTGCCCGTCGCAACCACTCCTGTGAGAGTCGCCTTCATCGGATGCGACATGCGCGTGTCGCGCATCGCCATCGCGCCGAGGATGGTCGCGCCACCGGCCCAGCCGCCGATGATCGCCATGTCCGTGAAGAATGACCGGGCCCCCTGCGTGGTCGGCGCGGGGGGCCGATAGCCGCCGCCGTATCCCGGCTGACCGAGCATCTCGGCCTGTCGCCTTTGTTCGGCCGCAGCTTCTGCTGGGGCCGCGTAGGGCGATGCGTTCCGTCGGATGCCGTACATGCCGTAACCGTCACCGTCGTTGTCGTGCATGGGAATGTCCTCGATGCCGTGAGAGGTCACGGTGTAATTGCGTCCGCGATGGGATTGCTCGATGCGCATTTCGCCCCGGTCGTTGTGGACCAGAACGGGCATGTACTCTTCGGCGAGTGCGGGATCGGTCTTCTGGAGTTCTTCGAAGTTGATGTGCCGGTAGACGTCTTTCCGCGGCTCATTTTCCTCGACGTGCTTCTTGATGTAGCGGTTCTCAGGCATCGGCCCGAGCTCCACCTCGAAGCGCGGCTTGCGCACGTCCCACGCACGGCACTCGATCTCCGTGGGTTCGATGCCATCGTGCAAGGCCCGGTACGCCTCCGCGGCAGCGCGGATATCGGCGGGCTTGCAGTGTGGCGCGCGACGCTTCGCCATGGGTGTTAGCGGTGAGCGCCCGGCGAGGAAGGAGCGGACAGAACCCATGCACCGGCGGCGAGGAGAGCAAGAATTCCCAGCGTCATCGGCACTGACACGCGCATCGGCGTCGTGACCGGCTGAATCGTCACCGGAGGACGCGCTGCGGCAGCCGCCTGACTCGGCGACATCGGCATCGGATCGACACCCGGCCGGAAGGTCCCGGACCACGTGCTGTCTTCGCGCAGACTCTGCGGCGCCGACTGCCACAGAGGCAATACCGCGTTGTCCGGCAACACCAGAGTGGTGCCGTCCACCGACGAATGCCATGGCGCTGGCGCCTGCGGATCAGGATCCACCGCGTCCACGTAGAACGCGAACCAGATGATCTGCCGCACAGCCTCGTGCGTGATCGAGCGCTCGTTCGCTGCCAACGCCCATTCTTCGGCGCGCGTCGTCTGATGCGTCATGCAGAGCAGCGCCCAGAGAATGTCGGCGGTGTCGTCGTGCCACAGGCCATCGACCGCGATGTCGGATCGCGAGCGCGCATTGGCCGACAGCACGCCCCACACATCGCCCCAGACACGCGATGTCGTCCGCGGACAGCTTCCGCTGTTCGAACGGCCGTAGATCGCAGGCAGGAAGTGGTTCTTTGCCTTGTCCTGGAACATGCGCAGGACGACATCCCACTGCGTGATGGTGACGCGCGGACCCTCGGGGGTCTGCACGACCCACCATGCGGAGCCTGGATCGCCGAGGCGGAAGTTCGGTGCTGCCGGGTACGTCATCGTGGTCTCCTACCGCCGCGCCGCGTGGCTGGGAGAATGGGGAGAAGGACCGTAGCCGTGTCCGGGCGGCCCACCCGGTCCACCTCCCGGCCCGCCGGGATGGCCGGGGTGACCATCCTTCTTGTCCTTGGTGTAGTAGGCCACTCCGGCCACACCCAGAAGAATGGCGCCGCCGAGCAACCATTGATTGCGCGTCAGGCCCATGGTGCGATCTTCGAGCTTGATGTCCTGGTCAGTGCCTGCGGTGCTCACCGCGGGCGTCATCGTGACTCCCTGTCCCTGTGCGGCGGGAGTGCTCGGCGTGGTCGTCGTGATCGCCGGAGATCCGCCGCCCTGCGAGAGAGGCGTCGCGACCGGCGTCGTGTCGGGGTTCCACGTGTAGAACTTCCCGAGCTCGGCGGCGGCAGGCGCGGGCGCAACATGGCGCCACGGCGGCGGCGTGATCTGATTCAGCATCGACGCGGTGGCGAGTTCGATCTTACCCATCGCGGCGGCGAAGCCGATCGTCGAATGGCGTGCGGCCCAGATCGCGGCCTTGAGGGTCTCGAAGTTGATCCGTCCATCCTTCACGGTCAGCTCGATCTGATCGAGATGGAACTGGAGACCATGCAGAGCATCGTCTCCGACGGTGCTCGCGCGCTGGTTTTCAACCCAGCGCCAGAGGGCGGCATTGGTCACCGGTCCCCAGTTGGCATCGTTGCCGATGGCGTGCCAGTCGAAGCGGATCTCGGCAACATCACCGCGTCCGCCGCCGTAGGCATGCTCGTTCGGATTGAGCGCGCCGATCACGGGTGCGTTGCGTGACAGCGCCAGGAAGTACTCCGTGAGCTGGTTCTGGAGCCGCTTGACGAACGCATTGCCGGTCGTCGCGACCACGGACTGCTCGGAGGCGCCGCGTTCGACCCACCATGCGGACATTGCGGTGGCGGAGTTGTAGTTCGGAGCGTTGCTCGGGAATGCCACGGTGGACCTCGTTGTGCGGGACGGCGTTGATCGAGAAGAGACGACTCTCAGCGAGGCGCGAGTTTCCTCAGCGCGCGACGGGATAGTACGGAGACTGGCCCGAGGGGTTCGGCAGGTTCGACCCGCCGCGATGTGACTCGTTCTCGCCACCACGCACGCCATAGGGGCCGTGCGCGGGCTCTTCCTTGGAAGACTTGCGGTAGATCACCACTCCTGCGATCACCGCAGCGCCGAGTCCGGCGACGACCCATGGCGACACCGTCATCTTCGCAGCGACAACGGGCGTGGCGGCGGCGGGCGTCGCGGTGATGTTGGTGGCCCCGGGAGCGGACTCGGTGACAGCCGTCTGTCCCGAGGCATGCACCAGTTCGCGAGCCTGATTCTCCCAGCCCCCAGCCGTGCCCGATGCAGCCACGCGATCCAGACCCATCGCGGCCTCGGCGGCGTTGACCGCCTCGGTGATGCCTCGGTATCCCTGCTCGAGACCGATGTTGCGAGTCTCTTCGAGCAGCGCGGTGGTTTGCGCGTTGTTGAGCAGGTAGGTGAGGCGATCGACGTCCGAGAGGCCGTTCCACGAAGCAGCGCTCAGGCCGCCGACGATCGACATCGGCGCGATGTCGATCTGTCCCGAAGCGCGGAGGCTCTGCGGGTCTGCGAGTCCCATGCCCGGTCGCGAGAATGCATCCATCCTGGCGATCCGCGCGGCCTGGGTGAGCTGTGACGCCTGCTTCCACAACCGCTCGTACGTCGCATAGTCGTTGCGCGCGAGAGCGGCGTGCATCGCCACATCCAGGGCACGACCCTGATCGGTGAGCGTGTTGGCGCTCGCGGTCAACTGGCCCGAGGCGCTGGTCTTCTGCTGGAATGTCCCGGCATTCTTCCCGAAGAGCCCCGTGATGGCCGACCCTCCCGAGCGGAGCGGGCTCTTGTACTCGGTGGCAGCGGCAAAGCCCGTGGCCCTGACGGGCGGCGGGAAGCCCATCGACGTGCAGTACGCGTCCATCTCGTTGATGGCACGATCGAAGTCCAGGCGCGTGACCGGAGGCGTACGCAGGCCGCGACGCAGCGCTTCGACCTTGTTGTCGAAGGGCATGCGCGACCACGTGAGGCAGTCCAGGCCGATGAGCAGGAGCGCACGGCCGCCGCGTGCACGAGCCTCCGCTTCCGCGGCGGCGATGCCGGGGTTGATCTGGCCGGACGGCCCGAGCGGAAACGCGGGACGCGCGCCACCCGGAAGAGCCATACCCGACGGCCCGAGCGGGAAGCCCGGACGGGCGCCTCCCGGAAGAGTCATGCCCGATGGCCCGAGCGGGAACGCGGGACGCGCGCCACCCGGAAGAGCCATCCCACTCGCCTGCGGCTTGCCAAACAGCGCTCCTGAAGCCATCGCGACACTTCCTTCCGGCGCATTTGCAGCGCAGTATTCATCGATTCTCGAAACAGCGAACTCGTAGCTGAAGTTGGACCCTGCGGGCACATGCAGTCCGCGCGCGACCTGGATGCGTTTGTCGGCATCGCTGAGTGCGAGCCATGCTGCACAGTCGTGGAAGTCCTTGCCCATCAGCATGAGGGTGCGACGGCCTTGTTCCTGCCGCTGGAATGCGAGTGATTCCGCGAATGGATGGCGCGGGTCAGCCGCCTGCGGCTGCCGGGGCACACAGCCGCCTGCGCAGCGCCCTCCGGTGCCGAGGGACTGTCCCGGGAAACATACGCCGCATCCTGTGCAACCCGACATGGGGTTACCGTATCGGAGGCGGAGTCTGTCGACTACTTTTGTGCAGGGGCAGTTTGCGGTGGCGAGGTCGTGGCCGCGAAGATGCTGATTGGAACAGGCTATCTCTTCGGCGGCTGGGTCGCGAGAAGCGACGCTGCAAACTGCGCGAGAGCTGCGTCTGTCGGATCGCACGTCGGACACGACGCGAGGAACTGCGCGAGAATCGCCGCATCCTCCGCGCTGGGCTGAGCATTCGAAGGGGCTGCTGTACCGGTGACCACCGGTGCTGAGCGTCGTCAAGCCATTCGCGAATCTCCCAATGAAGATTGTTGGTGGAGTGGAGCAACGCGTCCGCCACGCCTGCCTCAGATGGCGAGCGAACGGACGCGATCGGCCTACTTCTTGGAGCGATTCATGATGCCGATGGCGAGACCGAGCACGGCGCCGCCGAGCGCGAAGTACGACACGAGGTCGGATCGTACCTGCATCTGGTGCGGCGTGAGCTCGGCCGCGGGCGCCGGAGTGATGGCGGTGGACTGACCACTGGGGAAGATGTTGTTGCGCATGGGGATGATCCTTGTCGAGTGAGCGATTCGTTGACGGTTTCGAAGCGATTCTTGGAACTACCGGTGGCAGTTCGCGACGCCGATGGCGAGGCCGAGAACAGCGCCGCCGAGGGCGAAATACGAGATGAGATCGGACCGGACCAGCATCTGGTGCGGCGTGAGCGTGTCCGCGGGAGCGACCTGACCAGAGGGACGCGGATTGGGAGTTCGCGCAGTTTCGCGCTGCGCGTTCGCAGCCTTGTGCCGGGCGGCTTCGATCGCAGTCGCGTGCGCGGCTTGTTCCGCGCGATTCCAGTCAGGCCTTGTGAAGGCGCGGCCGTCGGTGCCCGCAAGCAGCCGCGACACGAACTCCACATCGAACTGATTGAGTCCGCGCGGGCTAGCCTGGACGTTGCCGCTCGGGGTCGGGAACCTGCATGCCATCGATGAAGGCTCTCAGATGCTTAGAGCGCCGTCATCTTTCGCGCAGTCCGCGCCGCGCGCTACAGCCGTGTGGCGGCGCGGCTCGCGAACTTGTGCCAGAGCGGCGAGCGGAGAAAATCATGAAGCAATTCTGGCGAGGTTGGAGGGGTCAGAAGCCCTTCCCAGATCGTGCCGACGATTGCATCGCCCTTCCGGTTGTTCATCTTCATGGCGAGCGCGAGCGCCTGATTGATGCGATCGCGCCGCGTGGCATCGCTGATGCCATGTTCGAGCACCCATCGAGGCACGTCGTGCTGCTGGTGAATACCGCCGGTCGTCGACCCTCGAGCGTCGGATGGATTCGCATGCAGGGGCGGTGCTGCGTGCGGCGGCATGCCAGCGGGCGCCGGACGTCCACTCGGTCCACTCGGCCCGAGCGCGGGATGCGCGTCTTTCTTGCGCGTGACCGCGATCCCGATGCCCACCGCTGCCGCGACTGCGAGGCCACCCAGAATCCAGGGGACGTAGTTCGTCGAGCTCGCGGCTGCGGGAGGCGTTGCTGGTGTGGCACTGGTGTCGTCGGGCGTCGCATTCGTATCCGGCGTTGTCGCCGGTGCAGGCGTCGGTGTCGTGCCCACCGGTGTCGCCGTTTCCGGCACGAGCGCCGGTGCTTGAGCGGGCTGCGCGGGCGGCGGCGCGGTCGGCTCATCGGGGACCTGCATCACGTCCGTGGTCCGGGTGCCATCCGAAGAGAGCGCTGTGACCTGCGGGGGCGCTGGCGATTGATTGGTGTTCACCGGAATCGCCGGACGCTCGAGCCACTGCGGCAGTTGCGCACCCGGAGCGAGCGAGACGCCGCCCAGCGTCTGGATCCACAAAATCGCTGGATCAGTCCGACGCACACGGCGACGGGCATTGGTCGGCCCCTCGGTCAGATCGACATTTCTCGGCTGGTTGTATGCGAGCCAGAGGGCGATCCGATACGTTTCGGCGGTGATTCTCCGCGCTGCGGCGTCGGCCTGGATCTGTGCGAAAGCCGTCGCCGGTACCGCCATGACCGTCTTGCCGTACGCCCAGAGCGCGCGCAGCGAATCCGGTCCGAGGACGCCATCGATCCGCACTTGATGAGGCGTGACGCCATCGAAGGTTCGAGTACCAGACGGGACGCCATTGAACAGCATCATCTGGATCTGGACCGTCGTCGCCAATCCGTCCGTTTCGATGAGCTGAGCGACGCCGTTGCGCGCCACTCGCCACCACGCGTCGCCGAAGGTGCTGGTACGGAAGTTTGGAGCTTGTGGGTACGTCATTGCGAGTCAGCGCCTCCAAGCGCATCTGAGCTGGAATCCCAAGGGTTCCGGTGCGTGCGAGCCACTGGTTTGGCCCGCATGGCGAAGTAGGCGATGCCGCCCGCCAGCGTGAGCCCGGCGATGCCCAGCCCTACATAAAGCAGGGCGTGGCTCTTCTCGGCTGCGGGCGTGACTGCGGGTGACGCTGGCGTTGCCGTCGTAGTGGTCGTCGTTGTCGGCGGCGCAGCCACGATCGGCTCTGCTGTCGTTTCTGAATGGGCCGCTTGAAGCCGATTGATCAGATCGGTCAACGCCTGGATCTGCTGCTGGTTTTCTCGCTGTATGGCGAGCGCATCTTCCGCCGTGGTCGCCTGCGCGGATTCGTCCATCAGATGGCGCAGCGCCTCGGCCGCCTGGATGTTCAGGCGGCCGATCGCCAGGGAATTGTTGGACTGAATGACTGCCGCGATCGTGTTTGCGCTGACAGTAAGAGCGTCCGCTGCCGCCGTTGCGATCGCGGTATTGGTTCGCTCCCTCGCAGCGGTCACTTCGGCAGCAGTCGTAGGCATGTGGCGCTCTAGCGGACCCCGTACTGGGACGCGTATGCGCCGGGCGGGTAGCTCGGCAGCGATGGATTGTGCTTCGGCTCATCCTTCTTGCGCAGCGCGAGATAGGCGACGCCGCCGACTGCCGCCACGCCAACCACGCCGAGACCGACGTAGAGCATGGTCTTGTTCCTGGCAGCGGCAGCCTCTTCGGCGGTCGGTGCGGCGGTCAGGCCTTGCGTGAGCGTGACGGTGGGCGCCGGAGGCGCAGCAGCGAGTTCCGCCAATCGCGCCGCCAGAGATGCCTGGAGAGTCGCGACGGCGTCCATCTGAGCCTGGGCCGCAGGGGTGATCGTTCCACCCGCCGCCGCCGCTGCCCGGGCATTGTCGAGTCGCATCGCCTCCAGGCGCTCCGCTGATTGAATGCGGAGGCGCTCGAGCGCCGTCGCATTGCTCGATGCGACGATCGCCGTGATCGTACCGGCCGTCGTGCCGAGAGCTTCGCCTGCCGTGGTGGCGATGCTCGTGATGGTGTGCTGGCGTTCGAGCGCCACTTGTCGATCGGCATCGATCTGCGCGTTCCGCGTCGCCGTTGCCTGGGCACCTGCGACCGCGGCGGCTTGCGCTTCGACAGCGGTCAGCGGCCGAGGTGGCGGGGGCGGCGGCCGGGGCGGAGCGGGAACGGTGACGCGAACGGTCGCCGTCTGTCCCGACGGCCTCGGGCCGTAGCCCGCTGGAATTCCATACATGTTGACAGCTCCTGCGGCGTGAGTGATCGGTCCGAGCGGGCTGCTGCCTTTGCTCGGCAGTGGGGCGGAGGTCTTGGTCGCCATCGGCGTGACCGGCGTCGGTGGCTCCGCATACGGCATCGCCTTGACGGGCTGCGACACGGCGTCCACTGGGGCGGGCGGTGGCGGCGCGGCGTACGCGACCTGAGCGACCGGACCGGCGGGCTGCTGAGGAATCATCGCCTGCGCGACAGACCCCTGCGGCGCGCCGGGCTGGCTCGGAAGAGGCTGGAATGCCAGCGGCTTCGGAGGCGCCGGGGAACGCGGCTGCATGATCTGCGGACGCGGCTGCTCCGGCTGATTCGGGTAGCGCTGCTCGGTCGTCGGCGGGGGCGGCGGCGGAATGAGGGGAAAGTTCCCCTCCGGCGGACCGGGCAGCCGCGGCTGCGACTGCTTGGTCTCCGGCGTGGGGAACAGACGTCCGCGGCCGGGCGTGCGAGGCAGCTCCTGCAAGGTGTTGTTGGCCCGCGAATACTCGCGCTTTGCCAACGAAAGGGTGCAGCCGACATTCCCATGCGTGTTGCCGCGCATCCCGAAGCGCACTCGCAAGCATGCGCTGGGTCCCGGGCAATCGCCGCCCTCACAGCCAATCGCGCTGGCGCATCCGGGGCAGCAGTTGATGCCTCCCGACGCAAGAATTCCAGATGCTTCCGGGCCTGGGCAACGTCCTCCGCTGCATGCCCCACGCGTGCCGCAGGCACCACACATGTTGGCCGAGGAATACGCGTCGAAGTTCATGTTGACCATATGGGCTCTGATCTCCTCAAAAGGCACTATCTCACTGGTGCGGTCGCTTGTCGCGATGCAGCCACCAGTAGCCGCCTGCGCCTGCACCAAGGACCACGACACCACCGACGACCCACGGCCATACCTTGCGCGGTGCGGGCACGATCTCGGTCAGTTGCACGACCTCGTTGTGCGCTGGCAGGATCTCCAACGCAGGCGTCGTTGATGTCGCTGGCGTCGTTGTCGATGGGGGCGCTGCTGGCGTCGAGGTCAATGTCTGCGTCGCGGTCTCCGTGACGCCCTTGCCAGGGGTCGTCGACGTCAGGACAGCCATTATGTTCAGGACCGGCGGATTCACGGCTCCTCTGACTTGGGCGCCCTGACTGGCGCAATACGCATCGACGAGGACTCGGCGGCGATCGCCTTCCGCCGGATCGATGCCACGGTTCACCGAGGCCGACCGGAGTCGGATCGTTCGCGCGGCCGGATCGCTGATTCGCGCCCAGGCATCGCAGCCCATTCCAAGGTCGCTCAGGTAGGTCTGCCCGGCATTCGGACCCTGCACGGTAGGCCGACCGCCGCGTTGGAATCCTGGCGGGTCAGGGATCGGAAGGCGAGCGTTATCAGGGTGACCTTCCTCGCCGGGAAATCCTGGTCCGAGTCCGCCAAGCCAGCCGAGCGCGAACGATGGTTTGTACCGACCGAGGTCGTCCTTGAAGTTGCCATCGGGCGCGACGTCATGCGTCCGTGACGCGTCCCAGATCGTGAGACCCGCACCGATCACGGCGCCCGCAACAGCGGAGATGCCGTACGTCGCTCCTGCGAGAGCGGCGCCAATGGCACCGACGGCCGCAGCGGCCATCTGCACATTCGGATCGGCGGCACCCTGGTCTGCCGCGCGATTCTCCTGCCCGGCGAGGAGCTGTCGATAGAATGCATCGGGACCGCCTGCGTTCTGGATCCAATGCAGATTCTGCTGAATCACGAACTTGCGGCTGTCCACGATGATCTGTTCAGGCGACCGACTCTCGAGATCTCCGATCCATGCCTGGAGCCACGGCAGATAGGCGCGCAGCGGCGCCCAGACCGGCAATGGAACGAACGGATTGAGGTCGTCGGTGATGACGAGTGCCAGATGCGTGGTGATGCGGAGCGCCTCCACGAACATTCCGTAATGCCAGTCGAGGTTCGCGCAATTCGCGTGCATCGTGACAGATCGCTGGATGGCGCCCCAGGCCGTGTCGACTGCCGTTTCATCGGCGCGCCTTGGCGGCGCGGGTCCACAAAGGACACCTCCGCCGCTCGTGACGACACCGGTGACGAATCCCATGAATGCAGCCGGGCTGATCCACCTCGGACATTCGAAGTCTCGATTGGTACGGCACCAATTCTCGGGGGACAGAGGGGCGTTGCTCCCGCGTCCAGTGCTCGGATCAGTTCCGGGGAGAATCTCTTGCGGCAGATCGCCCATCACGAAGGGCCGGTTGATCCGATTCCTCGAGGTACGGACGTCTTCGAATACGTCTGCGGGCCGTCCCTGGGCGTCCAGGCGGCCCTGCGAGTCCACGTAGACACCGACTGATTGCCGGAACTCGCTGGGATGCATCTCCGCCACACGGCGTCCGAGAGGGTAGTCCTGGAGGAAGATCTGACGCGCCAGCATTGGAATGCTGCCGGTGAAGTCCTCGGCGTGCACCTGCTCGCCATCCAACAAACGAATGCCACCGGCTGTCGGGAAGCTCTCGTTGGCCCGGTACCAATGCCCGCCGCCATAGTTGTCGTAGGCGGAGTATTCGCTGCTGCTACTCGCGGGGGGCCCGGAGAGGGACGCCCGGTATCGCATGCGTGCGAGCGGGTCGTTCTCCCACAGGATGTTCATGGCGTTGTAGGCGTTGGCGATCGCGAAGGTGACGGCTACGAGCAGCGCAACCTGTGCGGCATGACCACCAGCGTCTGCATCGCGGACTCGCTGCGGATCGATCGCGGCAGAGGCCTGCCGGATCCATGCACGCGCGAGCTCGACATCCGCCCAATGCAGGATATCCCAGGATCCGTTCGGGTCCACGGTGGCACGGTCACCGTCAACGCGTGCGCGGATGTGAATGAGCTGCCAGACCGCTGCCATGAGATGCCTCCGCGTGGACGTGCCTACTCAACGGACGGGCACGTCACGCGAAAGGCATCCTCGTTGGAACGGACCGACGGGACGGAACGACTAGCGACGGCCGCCGGGACGATCGCCCGCCGGACGGTAGCCGTAGTGACCCTGGCCACCACGGGTGTAGTGGTAGCGCGGATTCTCGTAGGGGTTGTCGTGCGCCCCGGCACCGAGGGCCTTGCGGTCCTTCATGCTCTTGATGGCGTCGCCGATGGCATGGCCGAGGACGGCGCCGAACGCGCCAGCGACAACGGTGCCGACGGCGAGCGCCGCGTACTCGGAGCCGCGGAGGTTGAGGGGTTCGGTCGTGGTCGTGTCAGTCGTGGTCGCGTCGGGCATTTTCGTCTCCGTCAATCGATCGTTTGAGAGCCTGTGGGAAACAGAAGGCGTGCGAGGCGCTCGATAGGCGAGCGCGATGAACTAGCCCTGGTGGCGGTTCATGATGCCGATGGCGAGGCCGAGGATGGCGCCGCCGAGCGCGAAGTACGACACGAGGTCGGATCGCACCTGCATCTGGTGGGGCGTCAGATCGACGGCAGGCGTCGCGGTGACGGCCTGTCCCGAGGCCTGGACCATGGAGCTGGAACCGATGCGGCTCGAGTAGCCAGCGGGTGCAGTCGTCGTTGCGTACATGCGATCGTCCTCGTGGTTGGAGTCTGGATGTCAACTCTCGGCCGAGAACTCTTCGCTGTCTATTTTCGTGCAGGCGCACTGGCGCAGCTATGCGGTGATGCCCACGTTCGCTTGCTGACCTGTTCGTTCCGCGGCGCGATAGGGGTTCTCGCCGAGCCGTGCGTCGACGATTGTGGTTTCCACCCATCGCATCCGACCGTCGACGCTGGCACGCACGGTCATGTGATTGAGGGCGGCCCCTTTCTGGAAGATCCACCAGACCCAAGCCTCGATGCCCAGCAAGCGCAGCAGAGCCACCGCCACGACGCCAAGATCGTTGCAGTTGCCTGCCCTCCCACGACTGGCGATCGTGTAGAGACCGCTCTGGTACCACTCGCCCGGCGGATCCGGGATGTAGCCGAGATGCTGCACGTAGTTGAGCACTGCCATCGCGCGCTCAGTCTCGGTGTTCAACCCCTCCCCGATGGTGGCTGCCAGCCCCTGAATGATGGGCTGCTGCATCGTGATGTGGACGAGAATGTCCTGCATGCGCAGGCGATCATCCGCCTGGGTGGTGTCCGGGATCCGATAGGGCTTCGAGTACGGGTCGAGTAGACGCGTCGCGATGTCCGGCGAAAGCCGCGGCAGTACGTCGTATGCGTCCTGGAGTTCCGCAGGAGTCTGCCACCGGATCATCGGACCTACCGATGCGCCGGGGTCGGATCGCGCAACATCCACCAGCCGAGGCCGACGACGCCCACCGCGCCTGCAACGAGAAGCACGGGGACCAGTGGGCTACTGCGCACGACGGCAGGCGGTGCCATCGTCTGGCGGAGTATAGCGTCTTGATTTGTGCCTCTGCCATCGAGCATGGACTGGTTCTGGCAGTAGACGTTGATGGCGGCGATCTGCGCCGGGATCGGGTTCGCTCTCGGGGCTTCTGATGGATCGCCAGAACGTGATGGCGGAATGAGAAGAGCGAGCCGAGTGCCCTGGTCATCGGCGGTGAGTGCGCTCCACTCGTCGCATGTCAGGCCGAGGCTCGCCAGGAGCGTCGCCGGTGTTTGCACCGGAATCGGTACTTGGGTCGTGGCCTGCACAGACCGAAGAGCACGCGCTTCGGCAAGAATTCCAGGCGTTCCGTCGCTGCCCGTAGCGCGCACGGACCAGAAGTAGGAACCGGCTGGCACTCGCATTGTGAGCGAGAGGCCAGTGAGCATCATGCCGCCACCTGTTCCCGTGATGCACCCGAGCTGGAGATCGGCATCGAGACACAGACGGAACTCGTAGTTCTGCGCTCCATCCACCGCTGCCCAGTTGAAGGACACGTCGGCATCCGCCACCACAGGGACGCCCGCAAGCGGGTTGCCCAAGACCGGGGCTGGCAACGGCCCGGTCCGTGGCGGCGAAGCTGCTGGAGTTCCCCCTTTGGCACCACCACCACCGACCAGAGTGAAAGTGCTCGTGCTCGAGGGCAGAAGCGTTGTCGCGCCCACGAACGCCGCTCGCGTGGAGACGATGCCGCACTGCGCATCGATGACCCGGCGCCGACGGTCGGCTTCCTCGGGAGAGAGATCGGGATTCGACGAACGGAGCCGAAGCGTCCGAGCGGCTGCGTCGGTGATTCGCGCCCAGGCCGGACACCCCATCCCCATCGTATGCAGGTACTGATCGGCTTCGCTCAACGGCGTGGGTGCGCCGGGCCGCGCGTCCCGGATCGCGGGAACGGTGCACCAATCATGGTCCGTCATCCAGGCGGCCATGTCCGCATCGGTCGCGAATCCGCCCGGGGGCGTCACACAGAATCGACGCTGGAATTCCAGGGCTGCTGCATCACGGCCCATCACGATCAGCTCGCGCGCCATGGCATCCGACAGCTCCGACGGAAGCTTCTGATTGCCGAATCCGAGCATCAGCTTGAGGGCAGCGCGCGAGACATCGCGCACGGTGTCGCTCGCCGGGGCTTCACACCAGACATGGCTTCGCGCCCAGGCTGCTCGGGCGGCCTCGTTGATGAACCCTGCGTCGGGCAGGGTGCACCAGTCGTGGAGAAACTGCGCGCGTCGCTGATCGAGCGGCATCACGAGCAGCCATTGCACATGGGCATCGTTGAAGACGACGCCTCGGCCGTTGTCCTTGTTCTGCTCGGGCAGATCGGTGACGTTCAGGCTGGCCCGCAGTTGCTCACGGCGGCTGACGATCTGTCCCGACGGCTGTGGTCCGAGTCTCTTCTGACCAGGGAATACGATACCGGCCCTGTTTCCAAGTCCCGGAGCCAAGATGCCCGCTGGCGAGGTCCCCGCGGTCGAAGGAAAGAGGCGACCGCGCCCACAGGGCTTGCAGGGTTCCATGCGCCCATCGTCTGGCGACACCGCAGAACGGTCAACTTTCACGCAGATTGCGCGACTCTTGCCTCAGCCGACCAGTCCGAGATCTTTCCCGTGGGCAGTCCCCACCGAGCCGTCTTCCCAGCGGACAGTCGCGTTCATCATTGGGCCGGACCCCTCGAGCGAGAGGATCGTGCCGCGGCGCCCGGCGCCCCGTCCAAGCTTGGTCACCCGACTGCCGATGAACGAATGCGACGGGTTCGAATGCGGACCCGGGCCATCACTCTTCGGCCAGAGCCACCATGCAGCGCCCGCCAGCGCGGCAGCGCCGAGGATCCATGGCACTGCCGAGGCCTTCGCCGCCACCTGTGGCGCCGCGGGCGTCGTCGGCGCTGGCGCCGAGGTCAAGGCTTCCACCGACGTCTGAAACGGTGCTGCCACGGACGCGCCGAGCAACCGACGCACTCCAGCGGAGTGACCGACGGTGCCATCTTCGGCGATGCCGCGCACAGTCCAGTAGTAGGTTCCCGCTGGAATACTCACGGTGAGCGTGCTCTGCGGCGCAGGCAGACGTCCCTGTCCGGTTAGGCAACCGACCGTCATGCCGGGATCGGTACAGACCACCAATTCATGGCCTGCGGCACCGGGCACGAGCGCCCAAGAGAAGGTCACGAGGGTGTCGGGATCTGCATGTGTCATGTCCGCAGGCGCAATCAGCGTCGGCGGTGGCAGGGGTTGCCCGGGCGGGGTCGTCGTCGTCGCGGACGGCGCGGCCGACGCGAGATGGCGGACTTCCGATGCCGGACCGAGCGTGCCGTCGGCGGCGATCGCGCGCACGCGCCAGAAGTAATCGCCTGCGGGCACCGCGAAGAGAAGCATCGTCGCGTCCGGCGCTGCCGTCCGACCGTTGCCGCTCTGCAAACACCCCTGGGTCATGGCGGCATCCGTGCAGACCTGGACCTCGTAGCCGGTTGCATTCGCCACGGAATTCCAGGAGAACGCCACGGTTCCATTCGCGACGACGAGAGCCGCATCGGTCGGCCCTGCGAGGGTGGGAGCCGCGAGGCTTGGTGAGGCGGCAGGCGCGGCCGACGCCAGATGGCGTGTCGCGGAGACCGGCCCCACGGTGCCGTCAGCGCCGATGGCGCGCACGTTCCAGAAGTAGTCGCCCGCGGGAACAGCGAAGGTCGTGTTCAGGCCTGTGATCTGTGCCGCGCCACCGGGCAGGCATCCCTGGGTCATGGCGGCGTCGGTGCAGACCCGCACCTCGTAACTCGCTGCGCCGCGAACCGTCTTCCACGAGAAGGTGACGTTGCTGTTGGCGAGGACGCGGTTCGCGTCACCGGGAGAGAGCAGATCCGGCACTTCCATGAGAGGCGCGCCGCCGGGTGCCCGGACAGTGCTGAGGGCGGGAGGCGGGCACCAGCGATGACTGTCCGCCCACGCCTGCCGCAGCGCTTCGGAGGCGAAGCCCTCCGCGGGCGGCGTGCAAAAGGGCTGGGCGCGGAACCACGTCGTGCGTGTCGGGCCATCCATTGCCAGCAGCGCAGTCACATCGGCATCGCTGAGTTCCGGCGGGAGGTCGTGGACATCGAGCCGGAGCATCAGAGTCTGCCGAGCCACCGCAGGCCCCGAGGTCCGGGCGGCCAGCCACGCGGCGCGGGCGTCATCATTCGCGAGCAGACGACTGACCTCGTCATCGCTCATCTCTAGCGGCACCTCGACCCCGCCAAGCTTTCGTTTCAGCGTCTCGCGCGGGGTCTCGACCTGACCCGCGGGACGGACGGTGCGACGAAGCGGCGCGGGCGTGCTCTTGCCGAAGAGTGATGGGGGCATGCCGACATCGTCGGCTATGCGTCTCGCGCAGGCAACTTTCGGGTGCTCGGAAAGAGTTCCATCGTGTCTGAGAACGGGATAATCGTCCGCCCAAACAACGATGGATGCTCTTCCCAGTGGAGCAGGGCGCGCGGGCCGGTCAATCGCTGCCCATACACGATCAGGGTATTGGCCCGCGCCGGGACATACGCCAGAACTTCACGCGCATTGAAGTGAGCGAACAGCGCCTGCGTGCCACAAGCGTTGCCGCTCGTATTCGAGCCGACGTAGATCACCATCCGTAGCTCTTCGAGAATGTCGATCAAGCCAAGGCTGTCGTGGTTCAAGGGCCATGCGAGATGAGCGACTTCGATGTCCCGGTCCCTGATCTTGCCGCGCGCATCTCGGAATTGGCTGCGGAACGATTCGATGCCGAGGATGGGTGTCGCATACCAGGGCGCGGGGTCCTTCTCGACGGCGAGAACCGAAGCGGCACCGAGCGCCAGCAAGATGAGGGTGCGCTCCCCGTCACCAGCTCCCAAGTCGACCACACGCCGCTCTGCAATGAACGGTCGCATCTGAGCCTGGAATTCCAGCGGGAAGGTGCCGTACATGGGTCACGGCATACAGATCAGGAATCCCGCATCGCCGATGGAGCAGCGCGACGAAGCGCAGTCGCTTGGCAACTGACAGCGACGGCCGACCACACATGCCGCGCAGTACGCTCCGCAGTCGATGTCGGTCTCGAGACCGGTCTGTCTTCCATCGATGCACGCGGGCTCGAAACAGGAGCCAGCTCGGCACTCGGCCGAGAATGACAGACAGTCGGTGACGCCCCGACAGTGATTGCCTTGGCGGCATTGGCGGCAAACGCCACCGCCGCAATCGATGTCGCTCTCGAGACCGTTCTGGATTCCGTCCGTGCAGGTGCCCGGCGCATCCGGCCGTACGTCGGCCGGGACGTCCGAGGCCGTGTCGGGCGCGGTATCGACGATGGAAACGTCTGGCCGTACATCCACGACGACGTCCTGAACGACATCAGGAGGCAGTGATACGTCGACGACATCCACAACGTCGGTGGATGCCGGGACATCGGCGGCGGTCACAACGTCAACGGCATCGGAGCTAGATTCGGCGACATCGACGGCATCGTCGCCGGACCCACTATCGCTGGAATTCTCTGCGCGTTCGTCGCGCGCGGCGTCGCTCTCGGCATCCTCCCGCGAGTCATAGAGCTTGAAGGGCGTGCAGGCCGAGATCGCGAGGATCAGGAGTAGATGGATCTTCATGGTCTTCACAGCGAGCCTCCACAAGCGATTCCAAGATCCCCAGGACCGCTGCCGCACCAGATCCTGGCCTGCTGGTGCGAATGCTCGGATGCAGGCCGGACGAAGACGATCGCCGCGACAATCGCCAGCAATCCGCCGGTGATCAGCCCGGTGGCTGCCAGCGCCCCCGCGCCATTGGCGCTGCCGACCCATGCGCTCTCGAGGCAGCCGTTGCTCGGAGTCGGGTCACCGATCCCACGGCAGGTCCGATTGTAGGACTGCGCGATCGATTCACGCGCGATCGCACCAGCCACTCCAGCTCCCAGCAATACTACTGCCCCGGCGGCGAGGCCGAGTGGCAGGGTGTTCGAACGAGTGGACGAGACCTGCGGCGCCGGGGACGGAGCAGGCGAAAGCGCGGCCACCGGTCGTGATGGCTGCGCCTCCGTTGGCGGCGCCGTATGCTGGAGGATCACGGCATAGGCGGCTTGGAGCGCGTCACGATGTCGGTCAATCCAGGTGTCTCCCTGCGCAGCCAGCGCCGCGCGCAGATGAGCCTCGGCGTCAGTCCAGTGTCCAAGAGCCTGCTCCGCCAGTCCCATCTGCGCCACGGCAAGCGGTCGGTGCGATTGATCGAACGCGTGCTGGAATTCCAGCAGCGCCGACGCATCGTCACCTGCTTCGCGCAGAGCGATCCCATGCCGGATCTGTTCGGTGACTGGATCACTGGCCTGCGCGTGCGCTGACCCAGCAAACACTCCAAGGACGAGCGTGAGTCCGATCAGCGCGAGTGCGAGGACGATGCGGTTATTCATCGAGCCCCAGGATCGGTGCGCCATTGCGCGAGCGGCTTGCGGAATGAGCCGCGGCAGGCGGTGGAGGCGTCGGATGGACCGCGACTGGCGCCGCAGCCCGGACATGGCGAATGATGGTGGGCGCTGCCGTCGGTGGTTCCACGACGAGAGGCGGAACCGCAATTGGCTCGAGCGCGATGCGAACCGGCGGAAGCTGGTTGCGAAACTCCACGCGACGTTCGACACGTCCGGGGGCGTAGCAGCGCGCGACATGGCTGCGGCCATCAACCGGCAGCACCACGGCGACATGACCGGTGCCCATCGGCACACCGTCGATCTCGATCGTGGCGCCGGGGACATCGAAGACCGCTTCGAACGTCGCAGCCGGACGCGGCGCGGGGACGGAGGCATGGGAGCCAAGTCCACCGATCCCAAACGCAATACCGATTGCGGTCATCCCGAATGCGGTGAGCATCAGGAACCCGGCCATCACGACGAATCCGCTGAGCGATGATGTATCGAGATGGTTGTCCGACGGGACGAGGATCTCGCGCGCCGTCCTGCCGAACGTAGTCATGCGTGGCGGCGTTACCTTGCTCGGCATCACTTGCAGCACGTCCGTCCCACGGCGTTCGCGCTCCATCTCGATTGGGCCGTCGACCGATGTAGTGGCTGCCTGATGGGTGACCCGCAGAGTGGTGTGCCAGCTCTCCTTCTCGAACGTCGGGCAGTCGAGCAGAGCACCAAGGAATTCCTGCATCGAACGGAAGCGCACCGTCCGATCGCGCTCGAGCGCACGCATGATCACCGCCGCGAGTGCATCGGGCACGTTCGGCGCGATCGACTGAATCGGCGGCACTTCTGCGGTCAACACGGCTGCGAAGATCTGGTTGACCGTCTCGCCTTCCCAGGGGCAGCGTCCCGAGAGCATCTCGTACAACATCACTGCCAGGGCCCAAACGTCGGTCTGCGCATCAACGTCGCGCGCGCCCGCGGCTTGCTCGGGCGAGAAGTAATGCACTGTGCCGAGTGCGACGCCGGTCTGTGTGAGGTCCTTCGATGCGACGGACTCCTGTACCTTCGCGATACCAAAGTCCAGAAGCTTGGGGACAACACCACCTCCTGGTGAATTCGCGAGGAGCACGTTGGCGGGCTTCACGTCGCGGTGCAGGATGCCGCTGCGGTGAGCAGCAATCAACGCGCTCATCACGGGCACGATGATCTCGAGCGCTTCACGCGGAGGAAGCGGCCCACGATCTCGCATCAGATGCTCGAGGTCGGTCCCCGGCAAGAATTCCTGCACGATGAAAAGAGTCCCATCGGCATCCTGCCCCAAGTCGAGCACGTCGACGACATTCGGATGATGCACACGTGCGGCGGCTCTTGCTTCGCGTAGGAAACGCTCCACGAGCGCCTGATCACGACTCACGTCGGGGTGCATAACCTTGACGGCAACCCGCCGTGTGAGCCATGTGTTCTCGGCGTCGAAGACCGCGCCCATGCCACCCATGCCAAGAATTCGATCGAGCCGATACTTGCCAGCCAGCATCGTTCCAATCCGTGCTTCCAAGGCCGCCGCGTTGAGCATGCGAAACAGGGTAACACAGTGCTAGCGCGTTGCAAGCTGCTATGGCACTGGTGCCACGTTCCGGCGTGGTTTGTGTACTTGAAGCGGCAGATTCAGAGCGGCCTCGATGGAGAGACCTCGCCGTAATCGTCCTTGCAGCGTGGTATAGACCATCCCCTGATCCTTGGCCCAGTCCTTCATACACAGTGTCTTCCCGGCAATGGTGAACAGCTTTGTCCTGCACGTATTTCGTGACTGCTCTCCAGCGGTCGCCCAGCGGCAGTTCAGCAACTCATAGTTGCCGTCGTTGTTCTTCCTCTCGATTGACAGTTCAGGAGATGGCCGAGGACCCATATCACGAAGAAAATTCTCGAAGCGCAGCCAGTCGGTGCAGACGGTAACGCCCTGTTCCCCGTACAGATAATAACTGTCCGATGATGGGTTCCGGCAGCGCGCGAGCATGGTCGCCCAGATATGGTATTCGGGCGTGTCGCACTTGCCATGTTTGATAGGCCGGATGCACCCGCAGCAGGTTGATGTGTTGTTCTTCAATTGCGATGCCCGCACCCACTTCACGGTCCCGCATCGGCACTCGCATTCCCAGAACAGCGTGTTGCCACGGCCGCTGCGTCGTTTCTCGCGTTTCTCGCGGCCGAGACGAGTCCATGCGCCATACGTTTTGCGCTCCGTCATGACGGTAGCCTAGAAGTCCATGACGAGTCTTGGCAACCATGCAGTTGCGGCCCGCTGGACATTGGTTGTCACATGGGCTGGCTGACGACGATCGGGATGCCTAGATGCCTTGAAAGCTCGCAGCCACGATTTCCTCGAGCGTCGGAGGCCCCAGTGGTCGAAGCCAATGCAGGATCTCGCCGCCGGTAACGCCAGCTTTCTCCGCCGCACACATGGCACGGTCGGCGGCGTACTTCGGCTGACCGAACACTAGGTCATCACTCTCAAGCAGACTTCTCAGAGCATCGTAGATCGCATCCCATACGAGTCCAGAGTTCGTGAGCTTGCGGAACCGGGCATCGAATGACGCTTGTGAGTTGGCGAACGCGCGCGCCGTGACGACCTCCGACGCACGCTGGAGCGGAATCCCAACCGACAACTCAGCCGCTCTCATCCGCAGGAGCGACAACGAACCTTGCGCGTCGATTGGATTGGATACTCGCGGCTCTTTCTCGAGCGCGAGAGCAACAGCCTCGACTACCGCGAGCCGCGCTAGTGGCAATCGCGTGACGAGCAGGATGCGCAGCATCGCTCGCCAGTTCGTAGTGCGGTGCCAGAGCTTGTGGAGCCGCTCTGGCGTGAGCTGAATCGCGAGCTCGAGCGGCATCGGACCGGCGCTGAACCAGACGTACGTCTCGATCAGTGCGATCGACGGCGTCACAGTATCTCGCCCTCGGCCAGCGCGCGGATGGCCGCCGAGCAGGCGGCCCATTGCATCGTGACCGACTGTGCCTGGAGCACGACGAACATCGGTGGATAGACCACCGCATCGGGGAATGCGATGTACCCATCGTCATCGAAGATGAGATCCCATGCGTCATAGTTCGGACCGCCGGTCGGCGGACTCGGTACCGGGATATGCATCCGCGCATCGTTCTCCTTGAAGCCAAGTTCGTTCGAGCGACCGAGCCAGATCTGCATCCTGCTGTCGTCGAAGTAGAAGGTATTCGGCGGGCAGATCGGTACCCGCGTTCGCAATGACGGGTCGCGCAGAACATGTCGCACCGCAGCTCTCCGCACCACGCGACGAAGCGCGACCCAGTTCAGGATCCCGGCGATCCATGCCTCGGTCCAGCATTCGCTCGGGGCTGTTCTCTCGCGGCGGGTGAAACGGTATTGGCATGCAAGTCCGACTGAGGCCAAGTCGCGTGGATCGACACGGCCGAGACCCTCCGCGATCGCCTCGCTCGTCGCGCGGGCGGCCATGCAGCGGAAGCCGCGTTGATGTGCCGTCATCCCACGCCAACTGGCGACGCGCTCGTGACAGATCGGGCACTCGACAGAGTGGTCGCTCACGGCTGCTTCGCTCCGAGCTGATGCATCAGCAAGCCGCCGCGAATGAACTCCTCGATGGCCGCCTGAACGATGACCGCGATGTGCAATGGCATCTCTTCCACCTGCGCGTCATCGTGTTGCAGGATATTGAGGATGACGCCGGTCGAATCGTAGCTCACCAACCATCGTTCATCGACCCATGGGCCATCCGCAAAACCGACGGACGCCTCTCCTGAGCCATCGCTATGCAGCCGCTCATGCGAACGCCAGTCCGACCGATGGACGCGATTGAGAGTGACTCGAATATCGTCGGTGCCGAATCGTTGCGTGAGATCTCCAACGATTGCCCGCAGTGCTGGATCGGCGGCCACGCGGCGGAGCACGCGTTCACGCTCTTCGTCGTCGAGACCAATCCAGTAGATGATCACGCCTGCCCAGGCAGCGATGTATGGCGCCGGAAGCTCGGACTTCCCCGCTCCGACGATGCGCGGCGCCTTCCAGGTGATCGGCACTCCAAGCTCTGTGAGCAGGGCCTCGTGTTGTCGTGCCCCATAGCACTCGATCAATCTTTCGGAGCGGTTCACGACGCGCCCAAGGCGTGCATCACGGCGTCGCCCCGCACGAACTCCTCGATGGCCTGCTGGACGACGACCGCAATATGCAGCGGCATGGGGACAATCTCCCCCCCCGCTCTCGAGCGCGGCCCAATCTTGAGAATCGCACCGGTGCGATCGTAGTGGACCTCCCACTCTCCAATGTTCCGATCATTGGTCCACACCTGCGCGAACATCTCTGTCGGGAACCTACCCTCTCGATCTCGCATGAATGACGTGCTCTGAAGAGCGACTGTGACCGTATCCGTTCGCATGACCTGGACGAGGCCGCGCACGGTCGCCCGCAAGGCTGGCTCGGCGGCCAACCGCCGCAACGCTGTCTCTATCTCCGCCACGCTCAACCCCATCCAGTTGACGACTCGGACTGCCCAGAACGGGACATGTGGCACGGGCCGATCGTCATATCCACGTCCGGCGTTCGCCGGATCGCGCAACATGATGACGGGGATTCCAAGCTCCCTCAGCAGCGGAGCGAAACGCTCCGCCGCGTAGTAGGATTTCTCGAAGTCTTCGGTCTTCCGGCTCATGCAGCACCCTTAACCATCTGTTCGAGTACGATGTAGCCTGCGAGCCCCATCATCTGGAGAGCCTCGGGCGTTACCCCGACGAGCTCGTAGAATCTACGGAGCATCGGCCGCACTGCTTTCTGATGGTGCGCCGACAACGACTTGAAATCATCGAAGTTCCTGCCCACTCCGTGGCCCTCTGGGAACAATTCGTCCCGGTGGAAGGTTCCCCGCTGGTAAGAAAAGTAGCGACCACCGAGCACACCGATGGGGAACCCAGGAAACCAGAAGAGGCCAGCGCCTCTATAGAACGCGCTCTCGCCCTTGCGTTCGAGCCAACGCAAACCGATCACATGCTCGCCGATGATGAAGCTCTCTTCATGCATCGCTTGCCAGCCATCGGATCGCAGCATTGCAGCGCGCGAAGTGCTCGATCGCGCCCTGAGCCTCGACCATCACGCTCAGCGGCGGGGCATCCTCCGGCGTGTTGATCTCGAGATGTGGGACACGGAACGGGACGATATCCACGATGCTCCCGGTGCCGTCGAAGTGGACGTGCCACATGTTCGTGTTGCCGCGTCCGTGCCCCGAGATCGAGATTGTTGCCATGGATAGCCCGTCTGCGCCCGCCGCGTGTTCATCAGACAACATCGCCATATCTTGCACGTAGCGCTTGTGGTTGATGGTCACTGTTACACCCTGGAATTCCAAGACAAGCGGGCAGTGCGGCACGTAGGCTCGCAGACTCGGATCAGCAGCCACTCGCGCGAGCGCCCGTTCGCGAGTGGCGACGTCGAGACCTCGCCAGTCAGCGATCGGTGCTGCCCAGGCCTCGGTCCACCATTCTGGATACTTCCAGCTATGGTTCCGGCTGCGCGCATACGAGGTGAGCAACCGTTCCGTGCGCACTCCAATGGAATCGAGAAATGGCGTCCCAGTATCCCAGTTCGAGAAGTCGTGTTCGGTCATTCGAACGAGTCCCTGAGCGATCGCCTGCTCTGTCGCAAGTCTCGCCTCGGCCGCCAGCGGCGCCGTGCGTTGATGCCCCGCTGAACGCTCGTGCGCACGCATGCCGCCGGACATGACCTTCGTCTTGCAGACCTCGCAGTACGTCGCGCTCACGGCGCACCTGCCAGCCAACGGATGGCAGCGTTGCAGCGCGCGAAGTGCTCGATGATGTCCACTGCCTGAACCATCAGGTGCAATGGTGGCGCAGCGTCGTGCGTTGCGATTCGCAGATGCGGGATCTCACATCGCGTGATCTCCAGGATGTGTCCGACTTCATCGAAGTAGAGGTTCCACATGCTGCTACCGGCGATCCGTCCGTGCTCGCGCTCAGTCGAGATTGTTGCCATCGCGCTAGGATTCCACTCGAAGCTCTTGAGCGACACGCGAGCGCCCGGCAAGTCTACGTCCTGCTGACACTCGGGCACGGATGCACGCAACGCTGGATCGGCTGCCACACGTGCCAGCGCGCGCTTGCGAGTCTTGGTATCCACAGCATCCCAATTGGCGATTGCTCCAGCCCAGGCTTCTGTCCATGGCTGACGTAGTGGCCGAACTCTGCCGCGCGCCGATTCGTGCTCGACCGACGTTGGTAGCATCTCTGTTCGGACGCCGATTGCAGCGAGATGATCGTAGAATTCGGCGGCGTAATATAGTCGGACCAGCCCAGCGGCAGCGGCATTCTCGGTCTCAGCCTGAGCTGCCTGCACCACTGGCACGGCCCTCAGATGCTCCGCGGTGTGTTTGTGAGCCCACATCCCATGGGGCGCGACCTTCATGCCACAGACCTCGCAGTACGTCGCGCTCACGTGCCACCTGCCAGCCAACGGATCGTGGCACTGCACCGGGCGAACTTCTCGATCGCACCCTGAGTTTCGATCATCACGTTCAGCGGCGGCATCGGCATCTCTTCGTGCTGTGGCCAATGGCTCGACCGGAACTCCAGGATCTCTCCGTGTGGGCTGAAAGTGAGGTCCCAGGATTCCACGGACGTCCACTTGTCCGACGGATCCAGCAAGATCATCAGATGCGCTGACCCGGGTTGGCTGACCCAGACTTGCATCCCGGCCCTTCGCGCAGTTCCGGCGATGGCGTGCCCGCTTGAGAATTCCAGGCCAACGAGGCGGACGCTCATGCCGATGACGGGGGGCCAGTCGCGCACGTACTCGCGGAGGTTCGGCTCGGCCGCAAGACGCTCGAGCGCGCGGACACGCGTCTTGAACTCGACCTCTTTCCAGTTAGCGACATTCGCTGCCCACCACACGGTCCACAACTCGTCATAGCGGTGGCTGTATCGAGTGCCGCGATGGAATCCGGTTGGCAACGCGAGAACTGGAATACCAAGGGCATCGAAGACCGGCGTCAGCCGATCATGGCCTGCGCTCGCAGTCGACAAAGCATCCTGGTCGTACGGCGCGAAGTCGAAATCGATCAGACGGTCGAGGCCGTCATTGTGTGCCTGTGCTTCTGCCGCGCGCGATGCGAGGAACAACGGCGCCGCTTCCTGATGCCCGGTCGTCTGCTCATGCGCTCGCAAGCCTTTGTATGCGACGTTCACGTCGCAGACCTCGCAGCGTACGCGCGCGCTCATCGCGTCCCTGCAAGCCAGTTGAACATCGCGTTGCACCGAGCGAACTGTTCAATCACTGGCATCACTGCGAGCACGATGTGCAACGGGGGAAACTTTCCCTCATGCTCGTACTTCCCCATGCGTGCACCAAGGAAAGAGTCGACGATCTGGCCGTCATCGTCGAACACCAGAATCCACCGGAGGCCGGGCTGTTCCTTCATCATCACCTCGGCGCCGGTCGCCGAGATCAGGTGCACTGTTGCCTGCTCGGTAAATACGGTCGAGGCACAGGCCCCGATGTGTGCGCGTGCATCGGCAAGCATGGCCGGGTCTGCGATGAGACGCCGAACCGCAGCCCGCTTCTGGTTCTGATACAGCCCTTCCCAGGATGCGATCCTGGCGATCCAAGCCTCGGTCCACCATTCCTCAACCGCGCGCTCGTAGGCGCCGAAGCCATGGAGATCCGGTAGACCCGTCGGTCGTCGCTCGATTCGCATGCCAGTGTCGTACAGTTCGTTCAGCCAGCCACTCCATTCGGAGTCGAGCCGATCGAGTCCTTCGGCGCGTGCCTTGGATTCTGCGCAAGCGACCTGACACTGGAGCCCGCGGTGAGCGTGCATGCGCCGTTCGGACAACGCCTGTCCACATTCCGGGCATTTGATCAGCTTGGGCACTTGCGCAGTATCGCCGCCCGCGGCGACGCCGTCACCCTGCGTGCAGAGTGCCGCTCAGAAGTCGACGCGCGCATCCATCGGCAGCTCGCCGTCGGGCCGCGGCGCGGGCTCGTCGCTGGTCACCTCGGCCGAGGCGTCGACCGTCGATGCCTCCACGGCGGTGGCGTCCAGGACGTCGGGAGTGGCCGCGGGCGGCACACAAGCACTGAGAGCGAGCATGGAGAGCAGAGCAGCAAGTTTGAGCATGGTGAACATCCTAGCGTACGATCGGCCGATGAGCGACTTCATCACGGTCCGCACCGATCCGCTGCCGCGCTCCTGGAATGACTTCGCACGGGACGTGCGACAGCTCGTGTCCTCACACTTTGGCGTGGAAGGAACAGGCTGGTGGCTCGTCGACGTCACGATCCTCGCGCCGGAAGGCGGACGGCAGATGGCCGAGGTCAACGTCTCTCAGGTCGGCGGCGTCTGGGAGTCCCACCGCTTCATGATCGAAGTGACCGGGCTCGAGGACCTGCTGATCCCACCGAATGCGGTGTACCCGATCGTCCTCCACCCGTTCTACTTCGCCGACCCGAGCAGCGAGACCTTTCTCGTCAACGCGTACACCCGGCAGTACGCGCCGTATCATTTCTGGCAGGGTCGGCCCGCGCACTTCCCGCTGCATCCCGGACATCCCGGGCCGGGCCCGCATCCGGGTCCTGGCCCTGGCCCGCATCCAGGTCCGCATCCCGGCCCCGGACCACATCACTGACGACGTCAGAACGCGTACACCGGCTTTCCGGTCGCTTTTGCGCGCTCGATCATCGTCACATAGCTAGGATCGTCGAGAATCTTCCGAGCTTCATCCGTCGCGGCATACTGCTGGTAGTTGCCGCGATTGTCTTCGTACTCCAGCCGGATCAGGCAGAGCTTCAGAAGCTGGCGGACGACAGACCACGACGTTCGCTCGAGATCGACCCACCACTGGCCTGACTCGCCAACCAACTGGCCATCGTCGCCGTCCTTCGGCTCGACCATCAACCGCATGATTGCGCGGGCTCGCTTCGTGAGCCTCCGCTCTTCTCGCACAGCCACCCTCGTAGAGACGTGCGTCTTGGCCATGGAATTCCAGCTCTATCCGGTCGCGTGACGAGCCTTGCTGCCATTCTTGGCGACCTTGCTCTTCGGTTTCTTCGAGACCGAAGAGAGCGCTGCCAGCGTTTCCGCTGACTCGGTCGGCATGGCGGCTTTCTTCGCCTCACCGATCAACAGCCGTACCACGTCCGAGCGATTCACCGGCAATCCCGTCGCGGTTTCACGTACGGCGGCGAGATCGTCCAGCCATGCGAGTGTTTCTTCGGGAACGCGCACAAACAGGACACGCGCGGGCCGACGCGGCGGGGTCCGGGTCTTCGATGATTTCGCCATATTAGAATGGACCGTAGCCTTGGTGCTAGCGCGCGTCAAGCGCAACGCAGGCAGCAGTCGGTCCAGATCATGTTTCCACGCAGACATGGTCCTGGTACCGTTGTCGGCATGATCCCTCAACACCTTCAGCCACTCGCCGACGCGGTTTGCGAGGCCATTGGACGCGCCAATCGAGATGAGCCAATCGGCGAACCCGACCTTCGTAATGCGCTGGTGTTCGCACATCAGTTGATTGCGGAGTTCGCGAAGCACGGGATCCAGATCACTCCGCGCGAGCTCGTGCGGGAGGGTTACACGGTCCAGTATTCGATGTCGGCCAAGAGCGGCCCAGCATTGGACCCGGCTGCTCCCGCTCGCGTCGCTCTTCCGTGGAATCCGGCAGAGCATCCCGGCCCCGGCTATCGGCGCTGAAGCAGAACGCCTCGGCATCGATTGGATGCCGAGGCGTTCTGGGTGTGTGGTTCCGAGCCTGGGAGTCGCGCCCAGTTGTCCGGCTTATGAGACCGGCAGGATGACTCCACCCCCCGCTCGTACGAGTACAATGCCGTCCTAGCGCATCGGCGTCAACCACTGCTACGAGTTCATGACTTGATCGGCCAGCGTCGCGAGGGCACTGCCGTCGATCCCCACGCGACCAACGGTGAGTTCGCGTGCCGTCTCTACGCGAATGCCCCGCGCTCTGAGATGTTCGGCAACGAGCCGAGCGAGGCGCAGGATATCATCGGACGTGGTGCCCATGGCGCGCGCTGCGTTCTCGAGTTGGTCGATCCTGAAGGCTCTCGAGCCATGTTCGATCCGCGACCATGCGCCCTTGCTGAGGCCGACTCTACGTGCCATCTCGGCCTGGGTCATCGAGATCGAATTGCGCGTGCTGATCAGTACGCGCCCTACGACCTCGCCCCAAGTCGTGGCGGGAACGAGCGGATCACTCACCTCAGCCCTCAGCCGCTACCACTCGTGCCCGCAGGCGGCGCGCCCATCGAGGTGGCGAGGCTGCCGATCAGACGTCCGATGGCGGGGTTGTCCATGAGCTTGGGGATCATTGCCTGGACGGCGGCGACGCCAACCTGACCGGCCATCGACGGCGCTTCGCCGGGACGAACTCCCGCGGCGCGCTCGGCGCGCATCTGGAACAGCTCGCCCTGGAGGGTGAGGAAGTCGTTGCGCAGCTTGAAGACCTCGGCATCGCGCTGGGCCAACTGATCACGGTGCGTCCCACGGATCTGTTCGATCTCGCCGTTCTTGCGGTTCAGTTCTCCCTGAAGCCACTGGATCTGTGATTGGTCGTTGCTGGTGTGCTGCGACCCGGAACCCTGAATCAGGGTGGTGAGCGCCTTCGTATTGTTCAGCGTCCGTTCGAACTCGTCCGGGCGGTTCGGCGCGGCCTGTCCGCCGCCGTATCCGGCAGGTGGATACCCCGCGGGCGGATAGCCCGCCGGTGGATAGCCGCCGGGCGGATACCCCGGCGGACCGTAGCCCGCCGGTGGATAGCCACCGGCCTGCTGCGGGTAACCTGGGGGATACCCTGCGGCGGGGGCTCCCGGTGCGGGCGGCTGATATCCTCGGCTCATGTTGGCTTCTCGCGCCTTTCTCTCTGATTCTTCGCGGAGTTGCGGTACCAGCGAGCGCCAGCGCTCCTCGCCTACCAGCGCGAGCTGCCGCTCCATCACGTAACGCTTCTTGCCGCCCGCGGCGGCATCAGGGGCGACGGCGCCGAGCTGAAAGCGGCCACCTCCATACTGATCGGTGATGTCCTGCTCGATGGAGGCGGGCTTGATCTTGTCGATCAGCCACAGGTCCTCCTCGCCTTTGCCGCGCGTCGAGATCCCGAACAGTTCGATGAACGCGCACGCGTCGACCGGAACCTCGGGGAACAGCGGCATGAATGCAGGAGCAGCAGAGCTGGAGGCGGCGGCGTCAGCACCCATGCCTCAAAGGTAACACGCGGCGCCGAAACGAGGTGTGGAAAACGTGTGGATGTATCGACAGCCTGTATCAGCGCGGCGCAGCCGATACAGGTGCCAGATAGCGAACCATCGTTCCTTTTGCGCGATTTACGCGCACCATCGCGGCAGTGTCGCCGTTCAGACGATCGGGGTGTGCGAGCCTCGCTGCTTTCTTGTAGGCAGCGTCGACATCGGCTCGCGTAGCAGGCAGGGAGAGCCCCAGGACGCCTGCCGCGTGGAGCACTTCGGGCGGGTAGTTCATCCCATCGGTGACGCCGCCAGCGGTCGGATCGACGCGCGCCTCGCCGCGGAACAGATTCGCAGCCTGCTCGACGTCCGCCATCGCTGACTTCATCGCGGGGGCGGCTCCGGCGATCAGCTTTGCCGCGGCGGCCACGTCCTGGGCCACGCGGACGGACTTCTGGACGTAATCGAGGAGACCCATTGGGTTTGCCTTTCAAGTGCGGAGGTGACGCAATAATAGGTCGCGCGCGACGTTTACAGCTACCATTTTCTCTGTCGACCCATCCTTGCCGTCGGGATGCGAATCCGGGTGATGCTGTCTCGCCTTTCGCTTCCAGGCCTTTTGAACTGCATCCACCGTCGTGGGGAGGGTAACTCCGAGGGTCTTGGCGGCCTTGCGCACCTCGCGCTCGTCGGCCGGTATCGAGATCGCTCGGCCGGGTGGCCGCTGCCGATGCATGTCCTCCATGGCTTCCCGGACTCGGTCGGCGTATCTCCCGCTATCCCACATCGACCCATATGGGTCCGCGAAGCCGGTGCGCCATGGAGGAGGCGGCGGATCGGCCGGGGCTGTCGCGAAGCGCATGAAGCGATCGTGGTCGCCCACCCAGGTGGCGCTGGTGCCGGGTCGGGTCATTCCCGCAAGAAGCGTCCGGCGTCGGAACTCATCGCCGCGCTGGAGTAGCCGCACGCAATACCGATGCGCCATGCAGTTCTCGCAGAGGTCGATCGCCAGGAGCTGAAGTTGTTCGGAGAGTGCCGCCGCGCGGGCGCTGCTGACCAGCATCCCGCACTCGAGCGCGCGTCCGTGTGCCTCCGAGACGGTGCCCCAGACCACCGACATCACGACCGATGGCAACCGCTCTCCCTCGGGCAGGAGGATCCAGGGCTTGGGGTTCTGCGGCCAATCGAGCGTGAGGATGTCGCGCCAGTGCACGATTGGGTTGGGCATCGCGACACCATGCTGAACACGGTCGTATGGTCTGCGTCAACGGCGGCGCGCGCATGATACGCGCCCGGGGCGGTTCCGTCACCGCTACCATTCTGGCGTGGAAGCGAGCAGTCTGGGACGATGATCCACCTCGGCGCCATCGGCACGATCATCGTTGTTCTCGTCCTGGCAGGCCTTCTGCTGGGACTCGTGACCACATACGTCCCGATGGCCCCACCGATCAAACAGCTCCTCGTCACTGTCGTGGTGATCGCGCTCGTGTTCTGGATCCTTCAGGTCTTCGGAATCTTCGTGGCCCTCGGCATCTTCGGTCAGATCATCCAGGTCCTCGTAGTGGTCGGCATCCTTCTCTGGCTCGCCACCACGTATATCCCGATGTCACCGCCGATCACGGTTCAGGACAAGTGGCTCTCGCTGAACGTGGCTCTGCCGGGCGTCGCGCTCGCGGCGCAACGCGCGGCGCAGTACCGTCGGACACAACGATGACCGCGCCGTATCCACTCTGGGTTGCCGTCACCATGGAGAGCCTGCGGCCGACGTTCAATGCTCCGTACGCGATCGACTTCGACAAGACGCCGCCACGGCCGTACGAAATCGCGGATCCAGGCGTGTATCGCCTCGTTCAGTCCGTCGTCGCGATCGGAATCGCACCCGAGGCGATGGAGATGGCCGCCGACATCATCGCCCGCGGCGAGGCCATTGCCATCCTCACGAAGACCGGCCGCCGTGCGCTCGACTTCGAGACGCCTGGGTATGCATTCGGATCTTCGATCGAGCGAACATGGCGACGACTCCTCGCCGATACGATCGCGACCGAACCGCCACGACTGCTCGAGATCGTTCGCCCTGACGTCGACGATCCATGGAAGCTTCGGGATGCTCGGGATGCTGAGTACGGATTCTTCGCTGAGTTGTCAGCCGAGGGCGATCACGTCCTCAACGAGGACCAGATCCGACGCTACGTCTCTTGGAGCGAGGCCGAGGAGCGGTTCCGCGACTCGCCCGAGGGCACTCGTTACGATCCACGCTTCGGCGAGGAACGTGAGCAGTATTGGTATCCGACGCCGCTCCAGCGTGAGTGGTTGCGTCTGAACGAACTTCTGCCCGGCGTTGTCGCTGCGCAGTCTCGGCGATGACCGGCTGAACGTCAGACGGCAGTTCCACGCTGGACCCATGCGAGCAGTCGAGCCGACTCGATGCCAATGTCGTCGATGCTGACGTCATCCAGCATACGGCGGGCACCGTTGCCGCGCGTCGTCGCCGTGATCTCGCCGTTCACCGACACGTCGAACCATGCCGTGTGGTGTGTATCGACGCGCCCAATCCACAGTCTCACCGCATCACTCGTGGTCCGCGCCGAGGAGTGAATGACGACGACATCCTCGATCGCATCGCACACGATGACCTGCACGAGCGTCAGCCATGCAGCATGCTCATGCGCAGCGCTCATTCGTCTTCCAGCCCAACACCACTGACTTCGTATCTACCCATCGGACACATCCGCGAGAATCGCACTGCACAGATCGAGACCGTGATCCACACACACGGATCGATGCCGGACATGGCCGAACTCATCCCGCTCTTCAATCACCGCGCCATCCCTCGGGCAGCGCAGGTACTCCGCGTCGTCCTCGGTCGGGACCCAGTCCATCGCCTCGCACTGGCGGAGCTCGATCACGAACGCACTCTGCGCAGCATGCGCACAGATCAACGCTCGGCGCCCGGTGGCAACGCGACCTGCGCTGGTTTCTCGAGGCTCTTCACTTCCGCCGCGTCGTAGCTCTCGAGAGACGCTGCGAATGCCTTCGCTCCCTCGATGGATGCGCGTCGGATCGCACGCACGTAGACGGCCGTCTCGTCGGCCGATCCAATCACGCCGAGAAGCTCGCCGAACATCCGTTCCAATCCTTCGATCGCCATGTCGTCTTTCCCTTGTCTCCGCGCGAAAGTCGCGCGGCCGTTACTTCGCGCGCTCCTCGAGGTATGCCCTGGCATCGTCGAGCGCCACCGCGACCGCATGTCGATCGATAGACGTCGGCGAGAGAAGCTTCATCTCGGTCTCGAAGATCTTCTCGAGAACGTCGTGGAGCTGGCGGAGTTGGCCGACCAGCCTCTCATCGACCGTCTCGGCGCGAAGCAATTGAACGCGCTCCAGCACCGAGCCAGATCCTGGGCAGCCGATGGCGCTCAACGCCTCGTGTGTCGCCCAGCACTCACCACGATGCGCTCCACGCTGCCGCTCGAGTTCGTCGCTCACCGCGTTGGCGGCATCGGCCGCGCGCTGCGCCACGCTATCGCCGGTGATCAGCGCGCCCTTCGCCATGGCCCTGGCGTATGCGATTCTGATCCAGTCTGGCGTAGCGCCGAAAGTGCGGTCCCCGATCGTCGTCTCGGCGTCGTGGATCGTCCCGTTCGCGAGCATGTCGCGTGTCGGGTGATAGTCTTCGATGGCTTCCGGTTTCCCGCCGCGGAACACCGCGTTAGTCATGTCGCAATCTGTCGGCTGGATCTTGAAACGCGAGACGAGGAAACCGAGGCAGGACTCGCACAGATCGAATCGCCACCGGTGATAGTCCGGCGGGAAGGCACTCTCGTAGCCGCCGTCCACCACTGTGGATCCTCCCGTCAGATACTGACGCGCCTGCGGCGTCCCTTCATGCTGCGTTTTCATGCAGCTCTCCCCGCATAGGTTGCAGAGGATGTCCTTCACCACGGTGCGGACGATGCGCTTGCGGACCTTCTCTTTGATCTTCATGGACCGAACCTCGAGCTCAGTGGTTCACCGGATCACGCGCAGCGGACCCACAGCGACGCTGGCTATCTCTTGTCTAGCACACAACCAGCGCCCGACCAAAGCGCGATCGGCATCGGTGCTGGTGACCGTGCTCCAACGACCACGCTCGTTCCGACGCCAGCGCTCGACGAACCCCTCCATCCCGAAGGCGTCGATGCTGCCACCGTAGCTGAGTCCGCGGCTCTCCACGAAAGCGATCAGCGCATCGCAGAACGGCTCTGTGTCACGTAGCCCATCGGAAACGAACGAGCCGTCGACGGAGAACCCGAACTGGACGAACTCGCCCAGTGCGTTCTTTCGACGCTGGCGGCGATTCATCGGACGTTGGTAGGTCGCCCGCCCGCGCGGCGCAAGACCGCCCAGGCGCCTTGCGTGTTCATGGGGTGAACGAGAAAAGCGTTCGACTCGCTTGACACCGCACGGCCCGTGCATATATACCTACCCAACGTCAGCAACACCGCTGGCGCCCAACCAAAGGATCCGTCACATGGCACCGTCAGCGACCCTCACGATCAAGCCCGGCCTCCTCATCGCCCTGCGCAGCACCGTCCGCGGTGGAGTCAACTACACCCGCGTCAACCTCGAGTCCGACTCGGAAGCGACCGTCCGTTGGGAAACAACGCGCGTGATCAACGACCCGAAGGAGCACGCGCTGGCGCAGAAGGCTCGCAGCAACGCGATCGCGCAGATACGCGGCGTATGCATTACGACGAGTTTCGGTCTGCTGTGCCCCGCCGAAAAGGAAGCGGAGCTCGACGCAGCGTTCGCCAAGGCGCTCGAGATGCGCGATGCCCACAACGCGCAGGCCAAGTGCTCCGTCGTGGAGCTGCACATGCTTCGTGGCCGGATCGCTGCGACCGACGAGCAGGCCGTGAAGACGATCAACGCGGAGTTGGCTGGTCTGATCAACGAGCTGGGCTCGAGCGTCGAGAAGCTCAACCCGGAATCGATCCGCGCCGCCGCGACCCGCGCCCGTGAGCTGTCGGCGATGCTATCGCCGGAACGCGAGAAGATCGTGACCGAGGCGGTGACGGCGGCCCGCGCCAATGCCCGCGAGATCGTTCGCCGCATCGAGAAGGGCGGCGAAGAGGCTGCCCTCGTTCTCAAGGACATGCGTCGCGGCGCAATCGACCGCGCCCGGGTCACATTCCTCGACCTCGAAGAGGATGCCGTTCAGACCTCCCTGTCGCTCCCCGCGGTCACCATTCAGCGGTTCGCGGATCTCGGCGCCGATGCCGATGCCGACGCGGCCACGGATGCCCCGGTTGTTCACGCGGCGGCAGTCTGATGCCGTGCGATAGCAAGATCCCCGAGGGCATGACGCTCGAGACGCGCAACATCCAGATCACCAAGGCACTGAGCCGCCTGGAGGTCGCTCTCACGGCCGGGCGGGTCCGCGCCAACATCGGACAGAACGGCGCGATCGCCTTCTCCGGTTGGAAGGACAGCGATGGCGTGTCCGACGTCTGCGCGTACCGCGCGCTGGCGGCGAGGAATTCCTGGGCACTCCGCCAAGCCGTCTCGCGCGCCGAGACGACCAGCGGACGCAAGCTCAACCCACAGGCGGTCGGAGCAGGCGTGCACTCGCACGACGGTGGCAACACATGGCACCCGGGCCACAAGTAGAAGACATGAACAGCCAAAGCCGAAAGGCGAGATCAAAGCTGATGGATCGCTACGAATCGGGTCCCTACGTCGTCGTTGCGACGCAGGTTGGCCATGAGCGATTTCGTGTCTGGGCACTCAAGGATGGCACCGAGGTCTTCAGCGGCGAGGCCAGCTCACTCCGGGGCGCCATGTCCATGGGGATGACGCTCGGACGATGAGTTCGCGCTCCGATCGCGGAGCCACGGGCGCGCAGACAATCGACCAGGGGATACGAATGCGAACGAAGAAGAACAAGACGTCGGTAGCGCGCCAGGAAACAGCGGAGCCCGCTGAGCGCAGGTGCGGGGTCACGCACTTCCGCATCTCGGGCGAGTATCTCACCCGCGCGGCGCGCGACATCTTCCTATCTGACATGCCCGGAAAGGCATGGCGTCTGATCGTCGATGGCCTCGGTGGCGGCCCGCCCGGCGCCGCGGAGCATGTTGCTTCGGAGCTACTCGACGGCAGACAGAAGTTGGTCGGGGACGAGACGGGCATGGACGCCGCCGATGACGATGACCTCGAGTACATCGCGCAGGTCCGATACCTCTATGCGGGACGCATCCGCATCGACGGGACATGGTGGCGGCCGAGCGCGGAGGTGATGGACTTGGGCCCGGACGATGCCGATCACGCGAACTCGAGACGTGTCCGCACACGCGGTATCACAGAGCGTGGTTACGACGATCGTGTCTCGTTCTATGCAGGGGAAGGCGATCGCGTCTGCCGAGTCGACCGCCCCGATCGTGACCCATGGGAAGCTTGCATCATCTTCGAGGCATGCGGCGAACCACCGGTGTGGTGGACCGAGAACACGACGCCGACGAAGGCGCTCGCCGACTTTCTCGCCGCTGGCCGCACGCTCACCAAAGAGGGCTGGAGCGCACGCTGTGGCGACCGCGCGAGGTCAGTACCTGATGAGGACTCGGACGAAGAGCTGCCGCGGCCGTCGCGGTCCGCGGTGGCCATGGAACGAGCGCTACGCGAAGACGCGCAAGAGGTGGAGTACCGTGCCGAACTCGACCGCATTCGCCTCGGCGTCATCGAGCGTGCGAATGGCGACATGCTCGACGTGACCACCGAGGGCGGCAAGGTGGTGGCTTCGGTTCCGCGTGCGCCGTTCATGAACTGGGCACTCCACCGAACCTCGCTGCGCCACCTCGCTCCGGCATGGAAGTGTGTCGCCCATTCTGGAACGAAGATGACAAACGATGATCCGTACCACACGGATTGGTGGCTCGGCGCGGGACTCCCGATCGAAGACGCCTACAACCCCGATTCCGAGGTCTGCAAGGGCGCGGACCACACGATGTACGAGCTCCAGGAACGGCTCGGCAACTTCGAGTGTGCCGTGCTCGTTGGCGGCGCAGACGTCTACGGCGTCGTTGGGACGGACATCATCGTTCTGCCCGATCTGCATCCAGACCGGCTCGAGTCTCTCCTGTCTGCGAAGGGCGTGATCACCGAAGCCGGAGGCGCGTTGGCTCATCTCGCCCAGGTGGCGCTCGAGCGCAACATCCCGATCGTACTCGTGCCGAAAGCGTGTACGCGATACCCCGCTGGCACCAGAGTTTCCATCTGCCCATCCGCAGGGCTCGTTCATGTGTCGCTGTACCAGGAGAAGTCATGAAGACCGAGAAAGTATATGGGGAGCCAACGATCTCTGGGCTGACGATCGACGACGCTTCGACACGCGACATCGACGATGCGATCTGGGTCGAGGAGACTGCGACGGCATGGAAGGTGACCGTTTCGATCGCGGACGTCGCTGCGTTCGTCAAGGATGGCGACGAAGATGATCTGCGCGCGCGCGTGATGGCCGAGACGCGGTACTTCGCTTCGGGGAATAGCCCGATGCTTCGGCGTGATCTGAGTGAGGGGGACATCTCGCTGTGGCCTGGACAGAAACGTCGCGTGCTGGCGGTGACGATCGCCGTCGACAAAGAAAGCCTCACGAACACAGACGTGACCGTGTCGCACGAGATCCTGGTCAGCCTTGCGAAGCTCACCTATCGAGAGATCCCAGCGATCCTGAATGGAGAGATGGATCCGCCGTATCGCGCCATGTTGATCTCCGCGGCGTCGCTCACGCGAGCGTTGCTCGACAAGCGCCGGTTGGATGGAGCCTTCGTCCTGTACGACCTCAACAACGGCTGGGTGGCCAGCGAGGAGGGATTCCTTCGACGGATCGAGAGCCATGACGCCACCGTCGGATACATCCTCATCCAGGAGCTGATGATCCTCGCGAACAGCGCGATCGCTCGTTGGGCTGTGGATCAAGACATCCCGATCCTATTTCGCAACCACGTCGCGCGCGCGGCGGCGCCTGACCGGGCGGAGTTACAACGACAGCTCGGCGGCGCCATCACTGCGCCGCTCCAGGGACTCGATGCCCTCCGTCAGCGTACGCATCTGCTGCTCGACCGCGCATCTTACGGCGGCTCGGTGCTCGGCCACTATGGGCTGAACCTTCCGGTCTACACGCACTTCACCTCTCCCATTCGACGATACGCGGATCTGATCAACCATCGCCAGATCCGCCGAGCGCTGAAAGACGGCACGCACTTCTACGCGAAGGATCAGATGACGGTGTTCGCCGAGCACATCGCGACGGTGATGAAGGCGGAGGACGCTGCCACATCTCGAGCGATGAAAGAGAAGAGCGAGCAGAAGGCCGCGCGCGCGATCGGTGCTCGGCAGATCGATGGCCTCGCGCACAAGGATTTCGAGCGAGTGACGAAGGTCGAGGCCCGGTCTGGTCTCGACCCGTCCGCGGCGTTCGCCGATGCGTTCCTGCTTCGCACCAGAGAGAACAAGACCCCACTCTTGGCGATGACGGTCGTCCTGACGCAGGCGCCGATGACCGATGCGTGGCGGCCCATGCGCGCCGCCATCATCGCAGCGCTGGCTCAGCGCCCGGAGGATGCGGTGAGCGCTCTCGCACAGGCGGCGTCGCTCGATCCGAGATGGACCGTGCCGCAATACGAACTCACTAGTACCGCGCCCGGTACCGTGCCGGTGTTCGAGGTCGTTGCGTCGGTGTCGATCGACGGTGTTGTGTGGACTGGGAAGGCCAGTGCCAAGCAGAAGAAACGCGCGGAGCAGTTGGCGACGGTTGCCATTCTCGCGAACATGGCGGGCGTGCCAGTGCCCCAGGCGGACATGGAGCGTCCGCCGGTGAGCCCGACGGCGCCTGTCCCCGTCGCTGCGCCGGTGCCGACCTTGAACCCCTCGAAGGACCCCATCTCCACACTCCAGGAATGGTGCCAGATCGAGAACGTGATGCCGTCGTACACGTTCGAGGTCAGCGGTCCACCGCACATTCCGGTGATGCTCTGCGCGTGCAAGGTGCGCGAGCTGATTGTCCACGCCCGGGCCGGAAGCAAGATCGACGCGAAGCGCGGCGCGGCGATCGAGATGATCCGAGTGCTCGGCGACGGCCGGTGAGAAAGCCATTCGTGAAGGCGTTTCTCGAGGGCGATCCCATCGAGTTCATCCGGGCGAACCCGCCGCCGCCGATCACGCTGAATAGCTGGGAGCCGGGTACCTACGTGGCGCCATCCCGTGCTTTCCCAGGCTGGCACCACGTGAAAGACAAGTGGGGAATCCGCACGGAAACGATCATTCCGAACCGGCGTATTCGAAAACGCTCGTAATGGCTTGACGACGCACGGCCCGTGCACTATTCTCTGGGAGTCGGGATCGGACCCCGGCAAGGAGTTTCTCACATGGCCACCGAGACCCAGACCCGCGGACAGAAGACCAACGCAGACATCACCGCGCTCCTCAAGGCGCGCAACACGCTGTTGTGGATCGTCACCCGCGAGGAAGTGCGCGTCGAACGCGCGATCGCCGATGCGTGCGCGGTTGCGAAGTACGAGACCCGGTTCTGGGATTGCGCCACTGGCCTCACCGACCTCGAGGGCGAGGAGGTCTCTGGCGACAAGGACCCGAGCGCCGTCCTCGACTACATCCGGGATAGCAAAGAGCGTTGTGTCTACGTCCTGCGCGACTTGCACAAGTGGTTGGATCCCGTCGTCCTGCGCGGCGTACGTTCACTCGCGCGGTCGCTTCAAAGCGCGCCTTCCGACGTGGCCCGCACGATCATCGTCCTCACGCCGAGCGGCGATGTCCCGCCCGAGCTATCCGGCCATACTACGGTGATCGAGTATCCGCTCCCCGACCGTGCCGAGGTCGCGCAGATTCTTTCGGACGTGATCGAGGCGCTCCCCGAGAAGATCCGCGACAAGGTCGCCGATGGTCCGATCCGCGAGGCCGCGATCGACGCGGCGGTCGGTCTCACCTCGGAGGAAGCCGCCAACTGCTACGCACGTTCGCTCGTCACGCTCAAGAAGATCGATCCCGCGATCGTCAGCGCTGAGAAGCGCCGTGTGATCGCTCGCGAGAAGGTCCTTACGTGGCACGAGCCGGATCCGCGCGGCATGGAGGCCGTCGGCGGCCTGGACCTGCTCAAGAACTGGCTCTCCGCGCGCAAGCAGGCATTCTCGCCGCGCGCACGTGCCTTCGGTCTGCCCGCGCCGAAGGGCGCGCTCCTGATCGGTCCGCCCGGGACCGGCAAGAGCCTCGTGGCGAAGTGCATCGCCAGCGCCTGGGGCATGCCGCTCTTGCGCCTGGACATGGGCGCGCTCAAGTCGAAGTGGGTCGGCGAGTCGGAGGCCAACATCCGCAAGGCGCTCCAGGTGGCCGAAGCAGTCAGCCCCTGCGTGCTCTGGCTCGACGAGATCGAGAAGGCGCTCGGCGGCAGCACCTCGCCCCAGGGCGACGGCGGCGTGGCGGCCGATGCACTTGGCGCGGTACTGTCTTGGATGCAAGAGCGGGTCGGTTCGGTCTTCGTGATCGCGACCGCCAACGACGTTCGCGCGCTGCCGCCCGAGCTAATGCGCAAGGGCCGCTTCGACGAGGTGTTCTTCCTCGATCTGCCGACCGCGGTGGAGCGCAGCGCCATCCTGGCGTCGTCGCTTCGTCAGTACGATCGCGCGCCGGACGCCCAGATCGACAGCGTCGCGCGCGCCACCGCAGGATTCACCGGCGCAGAGCTGTCTGCCCTGGTGCCCGATGCGCTGTTCGTGGCGTTCGCCGAGAACGAGCGTGCGATCACCTCGGCCGACCTGCTCGAGGCCGCGAAGAACGTCGTGCCGCAGAGCAAGAGCGCGAGCGAGAAGCTCGAGGTGCTCCGAACCTGGGCAAAGGGCCGTGCGCGACCGGCAAGCACCCCCGAGGCAGCCGAGCGCTCCGGCGGGCGCAGTGCAGCGCTCGATGTCGAGTAGGCGGGCATGCCGTCCGAGTACGATCGGTACTCGGACGGTCCGCATTGCGGTGACAGCCGCACGCCCCGTGCGTTATGGTGTTCGGCCATGAACGGCTGTGTTTTTTGTGCAAGGACGGGCGGTGCTTTCGAGCACATCAGCGAGAGCTCCCACAAGGAACGGCACGCGACGAAGACCGCCCCGGTCATCCCGGTCAAGCTGGCGGTCTTGGCCCGGTTCGCGCGGTCTGGTCATGCTCCGTCGCTGGAACTCGTTCGTGCGGCCGTTCGCGCGGCGCTCGAGACGCATGCTGGCAACAGGGATCAGAGCGCGCGCATGTTGAAGGTCTCACAGCGCGTGCTGCATTACTGGCTGCTGCCCTTGAGCGATCCACGGGGGCTCGGCTTGGACGATCTCGCTCGCGAGTATCCACGCGTTCGTGGACGACCACGAAACAAAGCCGCGCCCGCGGCGGCGGTGAAGGACGCTGTGAAGAGTGCGAAGGCTGCGCGTGATCCGGCGCGCACACCGGCGAAGGCGCCACGAGCGGCACGGCCGCGGATCGCGGTGGGTAGCAATGGACGCTGACGCGCCATCGGCATCTCCCGCGGCTGTTCTCGAAACGTCGGTGCGTAAGGCATGCGAGAAGGCCCTCGCCATGCTGGCCGAATGCGACCGCGATGTGGCGGCGTTCGCGGCGTCAGCAGAGGATCCCGACTGGATGGATCTGTTATCCGTGCGATCGACGCTCGCCCAGATCACCGGCGTTCTGCGCATCGCGCTGTGCTCGCACCCGGACGGCTTCGGATCTTCAGTCGGGTCATGTCCGCACTGCGGCGATGACTCGGCCGCAGAAGCAACAGTGGCCGGGATATGGATCGTAGGTGCGGAGGGAGAGTTCTGGTGCTGCCATTGCGATGGTGATCTTGCGCGCGTCGTGGGGGCTGCCGTCGACCGGTGTCCGCGTTGCGGTGCCATTCGACCCATCGGACCGCTTGAGGCTTCGCGATGACCGAGTTTCTCTACAATGTTGAGGACCGGAAGCCGATGAACGCCGAGGAACGCACGTTGGCCATCGGAGTTCTGCGCGATGCACGTGATCTGATCTCGCCGCCTGGATGCTGGTCCCAGGTTGCATATGCTCGGAGCAGCGACGGTGTATCAGTCGGCGTGAGCGATCCCCGCGCCGCATGCTGGTGCCTTCGTGGCGCGGTCCAGCGCGTGGCGCCAACGCGCCGCGCCGAGATCCATGCGTTGGTCATATTGTTGACCCACATCGAGTTTGTGTCGCGCAAGAAGAGCGATGCTCAAATCGGACTCTACAATGACACGCATTCGCATCTCGAGGTGATCGCTGTGCTGAGTCGCGCGATCTCCGATGCTCCTCCGTGCGCCGTTCTGGACTGCGAGAATGACGCGGTTCACGGCCAGTCGTGTTGTGCCGTTCATCATGCCGCTCGCCGAGTCGTGAGGCCATGATGGGGAACCGCGGTGACGGTACTCAACAGCGGGAAGTAGACGCCGGATTCAACGCGTCGTGCACCGACTGCGGCGGATCCTATGCCTGCGATCGGCACTTCATGCCGGGGGATCCTGCGGCACGGCAGCGATTGGACGACGCGTATCCAGAGCGTGTCGCGACCAGGGAAGCAGCGAAGGTCGGAACGTGGTGCGAGAGCGGAACATGGAAGTGCGGCTGTGAGCCGCACGTTCCCAGACCTGCCGACTGGATCGATTGCGGGAACTGCAAGTATGAACGACCACCGATTTCGTCGTCTCTTGATGGTGATCCAACGGCCAACATCGAGGACTGCGCGCGCGAGCTACGGATCGATCTCGACAAGATCGAGCGGCCCGACGTCCGCACGAAGACGATCATTCAAGCGATGGCCAAGTGGGCCAAGAACGACAACGCCATGCTCAGGCGCGAACTGGATCGCGTCCGAGCACAGGCGGAGAGTCAGGCGCGAACCGATCAGCAACGAATCGAGGCGACCGAGGCGGAGATGCGTAAGCTCGTTTCAGCGGTGCATGCACAGCGCGAGCGAATCGAAGAGGCGCTCCGCGAGCGCTGAGCTGCATACCAGTTACCGAACCTGCCGTCCGAACTCCTCGTCAGCGTTGTCGGCATCGGCATCAGCACGCGTCGCATGCACGCGACCATCGATGTGATTGGGCGGACCGTAGACGGTGTAGAGCTGCAATGGATCCTTGCCGTCGTTCTGCACATTGTGCCGTGCGCCTGCTGGCACTACGACGACATCGCCGGTCGTGATCGTTCGGACTGAATCGCCGATCCACGCGCGACCCTTGCCGTTCTGAACGAAGATCATCTGCTCGACGTGCGCGTGCGTTTCGGCACCGATCTCGCCCCCAGGCGGAAGACTCATCACGACCAGTTGCATGCGCTGCCCGGTATGCAGCACGCGTCTGAAGTTCCTGTTCTGCGAGCCAACCTTGCTGATGTTGGCTTGGTACGGCGCTGGGTATCCAGCACTCGGATTGGCGACCATGCCGTAGTACACCTGTCCGGCGGCTGCGGCAGTCTCCCGATCCACGTGAACGACGCCTCCCCATTCTGAAAGGCGCGTGAGGTAGGCATCCTGATCGCGCGAGTCGGTGATCCCGATGCGCGTCAGGAATTCGATCCAGTCCTCCTCGCGGAAGTCGTCGGGGGCGATCTCGTGTCCTTCGAGCCATGCCTCGAAGAGCGTGTCCGCCGATGACATTGGGAACGGTGGCCCAGCAGGCGCGTCGGCGAGAAAATGTGCGTAGAACTGTTGAAGTCGATCGGCGCCGGTCATGGGACCTCAGTGCTGTTTGTAACCGACTTGGCGTTTGGGGAAGATCCAGCAGGTCCGGCATCCTGCGCTCTGGCAGTTGACGCTACGTTCGTACGCCGGGCAACTGCACTGGTGGCCCTTGGCGGCAGGACCGCACGTGGTGAACGCGGCGTGGATGGACGGGGTATCCACGCTGGTTCCGCCGTCCAGTCCATGCACGACCGGCGGTGCATCGCCGACCTGGAGCGCGCTCGGCCGGATCACGAAGTTCGCTGGGCGCTCTCGCATCGCCGCGGCGAGATCGGGGTTCGGTCGGACGTTGCCGTACTTCCGTGCCGTCTGGGCCTGATCGGGGAAGAACACCCAGTCGCGGGTGGGCGCCCAGAAGATGATGCGTTTCACGAAGTGAGCCGCCACGGTGTTCCAGGCACGCACGTACGCCGCGCTGCCCATGAAGTCGCCAGAGTCATGGACTCGGAAGTAGCGTGAGTCCCAGCGTGGGTCATGCGGTCGCTCGAGGATGGTCTCGATGGAAGCAATCATCCCCGGCGCGAAGCTGCTGTCGCGCACCGCGGAGATGGTCCAGTCACGCCGGATGAGGCTCAGCGCGACATTTCTGGGCCACTGGTATCCGCCCTTGGTGGCGTAACAGTCGTGGCAGATGAAGACTTTGTCAGGCTCACCATCCAGCTTGGATGCGGGACAGGTCCCTCCGGCCGAGGGGAGTCCGGCCGGAAGAGAGAAGCTCGGCGCCTTCATCTTCGTGGTGTCCGAGAAGAGACCGGCGGACCAGATCGGGCTGCTCGTCCTGATGCCGCCTTCGCCGTCGTCGTACTGCATCACAAGCGGCCCGCCGACAGGGACTATGCACGGCTCATGGACATGGCCGGTATACGGGTCGACCGGGCGCACTACCAGTGCGAGGTCGCGTGCGGCAACGAAGGCCAGGAATTTTTCACGTCGCTCCATTCGCCGGGCGAACACTTCCGCTTCGCGCGCGTGCTCTTCGGGCGCGACACGGCTCTGGCCGAACACTGGGAGCCGCCGTGGTGGGTTCTCGTGCATGTCGGCAGTCTACACGGCACGAGTAGTGCGGACACTTCCCGCGCATTCGCGTTCCTCTCACGACGCAATCACCGGTGCAAGTGCATGGGCCGCGGGTACTGGCCCCGCGCAATCGTCTGAAGATCGCGTGCGTCGTAGAAGATGCGTTCGCCGGTAGCTCTCTCGGCGAGATCGTCGGCGCGCTGCTCTGCCCATGGCTCCGCAATATGCCCATCAGCGAGGTGTCCGAGTTCGTGACGGATGAGGCCGATCTGATTCTCGACCGGCAGCGACAGGACGCGATGGGACAGATGCACTTCACCATGATCTGGAAACGCCCAGGCGAAGTCGCGCCACACACATCGGCTTGCGGGCGAGCAGGCGCGCGGCGAGACCATCAGCGTGGCATGGGCGACATTCGGGAAGACGCGCGCGAACCGGTCGCGTTCGATCTTGAAGGTCCCGTAGAGCCGCAGGAGCTTGCTCACCGGAGTTGTCCTGTACGCGGATCGAAGATGGCCTGCGCGAAACTGAAGTGCTTCGGTCGAGGCTTGCGTTGCCGTTTGCGCGGGTGCTCGGCGACGTAACGCTCCTTGTCCCTGCGCGCGGTGAACTCCGCCGGTGTCTCCCAGTCAGGCGGCCGAACGAAGCCGTCGGTGGCGAGTGCGATTCGTTCGCGCCCCTCGCCGTCCGGCCGCTGTTCTTCGTTCAGCCATCGGCAGAGCGTCACTCGGCCGACGCGCAGGATCTTCGCGAACTTCGTCTGGCTGACGCCACGCTGGCTCATGTAGAGCTTCAGGCGCGCGGGCCCGGCTACGTGAATCTGCGGCGGCCGTCTCTCGCCGATCTGGAGCTCCCTGGACATCGCAGCAATGGTACAACGAAACGATGAACCTCGCGATCATGCTGGTGCTCGGGTGCATCCTCGGTGCAGTGTTCGGACCGATCCTGAGACCGGTGCAGCGTCTCCGTGCGCTCGTGCCGATGAACAGTGAGCAGTTGCAGGTGGCCACGCATCAAAGTCTTGATGTGCTGCGCCAGCGGTTTCACGCCGACGCTGTCATCTTCATCCTCGTGGCGACGCCAAGCGGCGGAGCGGCGATGGCGGACTGTGCTGAGTCGCGCGAGCATGTGATCAACGGTCTCCGCATCGTAATCCGGGATCTCGAGGTCAACCGTTACGGGAAAACCGAGGTTGTGGGACCGCCGTGAAACACACGGATCATCGCATCATCGTTTCGGCGAGAGCGCTGCGGCGACAGCCGCCTCGAACAGAAGATATGTCGCCAGTCCGACCGTCCGAAGTTCGTCCTCGCTCAGCTCGGGTCTGAGGAAGAACGCGGGTCCGGTTCCGAGCTCGGGCTCGAGGTTCGCCACGAAGGCGTTGGCCGCAACCGAGAAGTTGCCGTCCTCGCTCTTCGGCCGCATCGGGTATGCCAGATTCCAGCCGGTGAAGAAGTGGTGGGAGTTGACGTTGTTGCCGGTCAGGATCACGGGGAAGCCGACGTTCCACAGCGCTTCGGCAGTCGCGCGCGTCACCTTCAACAGCCCGAGATGCCGTCTGGCGTCATCAGCTTGGGCGCCGCGCACGAGGACGATCTTCATGGGCGCCACGGTACCACAATAGGACGCAGGCCCGAGTTGCACGGGCGACCAACCGGTTAGGAACCGGGTGCTCTTCTGTCGCTTGGGTGGCTTGTACTTCGCCGCCACTTACAGCTCGCTGAGCTACTGCGTTGTGTCGACAGTAGCATGGTAGTCTCGAGATCGGAAAGAGAGACGATCGATGACCAATCCAATCAAGTGCCCGGCCTGCGATGGACGCGGTTCACATCCTGGCTCAGCACCACGCATGCGCGTGAAGTGCAAGGGATGCGGCGCGACGGGCCTCCTGTGGCTGCCGACCCCGGGCGCCGCACTTGCCGAGTTGCTGCGCGCGGTGTCGATAGCGCCGCAACGGATGTACCCCGACGTCTATCCGCTTCCGATCGTGCCGATCATGCCGATGCCATTTCCGTTGCCGTTTCCGCCAGCGACCCCGACGATCGGACCGTGGCAGCCGAATCCTGGCCCGTTCTGGGTAGGACCCGGGACATTCAGCGGCGATCGCACCACCGGTTGTGCACCGGCCCCGTTCCTCACGCCGCGAATCCAGTCGTAGTCGGCATGGCTAAGACGAAAGATGCGTGCCCGTTCTGTCCCGCATGCGGACACATCAAGTGCGGCATCTGTGGCAACGAACAAACGCATGCGTTCCACGGGCCCGTGGACGCTCGTGACGAGCATGCAAAGTCACGCTCGCACGAGTTCGCGCCGCAGTGTCCAGACTGCGGGCGGATGAACATCGATTCGCAACAGCACGCGTGCGAGTTCGACCAATAAGCCTTCACGCGGCAACGCTTGGCGTAACGTGCCGATGTCAATCCGATCATCTCGCCCGGTGATCGGAGAACGGCGTTACACGGCGTTACAATCGCTCAAACCGCTCTGTGCGGAAGATTTCATGATCTTCCGCAGGTAGCGGGTCCACCGATGCATGACTGGTCGTCAAGGGTCGAAATGGCGATTCAACTGTCCAGAGGGTGCAACCGAGACGCTCAAACCGCTCTGGCGATGTTCGCGGCGTATTCAGGCGCGACCTCAATGTTCAGGCGCAACCTCAACCCGGCAGAAACCGAAAGCGCCTATCCCACGGCCGGTTTGAAGCACCGGCGCAGGGTCCCAGCGATCAGTTTTTCCGCATCGACGATTCCACGGACCGCATCGGCGACGTTGGCGTCGGTCCCACGCAACTGATACGACACGTTGCCGCAGTTGAACGAGACGAACGTCGTTGCGCGATCCTGGCTGTAGCGCGGTGCCGATTCGCACGAGACTTTCTGGCGGAGCGCATACATCAACGCGCCGAGCGCGTGTCCCTCAACACACTTGCTCCATGCCAGCCGCAGCGCATCTTCCGGCGTGCGGTCGCCGAAGTGTTCGATGGCGAAGGTCAGAGGGATCGGCTCTTCATCCTCGATGTACTTCGCGAGGCCGTTCAGCAGAAGACCTTGCGCGGAGACCACTGGTGGCGTCGGGCACTGGTGTTCGTGAAGCGCGGCAAGGCTCCGCTCGCGGCCCATTGAATCCGATGTGATTCGGATTGGATCCGTCTTGCGACCGCAGCCGATGCACTCCGCCTGATAGTGCGTGATGGCACCACCGCGCGGACCTCTCGACTCCTCAGCGATGATCCGGTGAAAGACTCCGCATCGGGCCATGTCGTCCTCGTCCTCGTCCATTTCCACTATCACTTCGACGGGCGAGCGCCAGACTTCAACCACGCTCGAGTCTTCTCGAACGCACCGCCGTGGGAGCCGCCCTTCCTCCCCTTCCGTGCGAGGTCATCGACGATCGCGTTGTAAAGCCTCAGCTCGTCGCTGGTCGGCTTCGGCGGACCCTTTGTGGCTGGCGGCATCGGCCCTGGCAACTGGCCCGGGATGATGCTCCACACCTTTCCGTGGCGACGTTGCGCTGGATCAGAATTCTCCGATCGCGACACCAATCCACGCTTCTCCAGATCTGCGAGGCGCTTGTGGTAGCAGGGGTGTCCTTCGATCTTGTCGTGCTCCGTCTGCATAGCTCTACTGAGCCCGGTCGCGGTGATGGGACCATGGGACCACAGGCCATTATACGCCCGCATCTGCCCGCCCATCAGCAGTCCATCAGTGCAGATCTTGTCGTGTGCCTGTTTTTTCGTCAGAGCCATGGTTCGGAGTATTGCATGCTGCTAGCCACACAGGAAGAGTCGGTTCAGTGGCTGAACGGCGCGTGTCCCACCGGGCAGGTCTCGCGCCGTACCACGATGCCGCGCTGATCGAGAAGCATGGCCGTGTGTGCGGTCCCATGCGTGCTGGCCCATGGCGCCAGGAGGGCAAGTGCGCTGCGTTCGATGGGCGCTCGCACCGCCGCGATCTGCGCGACCATCACCCGGTTGCGCTCGAGTGGCCACCGGCGCCACCTCGGAGATCCACGTTCCGGGACAGCGTCGATGGAGCACCATTCCACGCAGCGTAGCTTCCGCAGCCCACGCCAGTCATGCCGGGTCCCATCGAGTTGGAATCGGGTCCAGTAGAGATCGCGGATCTCGGCTTCATGCAGGCCCCAGTGATCTGGGCCCCCGGCATCACCGGCCACGACGACCGCATCCGGCGGCAGCACGCGGATCGTTTCGTACAAGATCTCCCGCGCCCAGGACTCGGCTGCCGGACTGTCGCAGAGCGCGCGCGAGCCGGTGATGAGTAGAACCTGTCGTGCGACGGGTTGCGCCACCACCAGTCAGTCCCGCGGATGCGCCACGCCGCGCCGAGCCATCTCGGTGCGGATCGCCGCGCAGCCAGCGCGCAGCCAACTCATGGCATGTCCCGAGAGCTTCTGGGCCTGCACCAGCATCCGTGCGCAATCGGCCTCGCGGCCCTCGAGCGCGAACTCCGAAGATGCCGCGCAGAAGAAACTGAAGAGCTCCTTGTCTTCGGGCCGCACCACAGCCACGTCGGCGAATGCGAGGTACAGCGTCTCGGCCAGCACGAGCGGCGCCGCAACATCGCTGACCGTCGCCGAGATGCGAGCCGCCCAGAGGAACGACAGCGTGGTCTTGGAGGTCTTCTGGCGCTGGAGCCACTCGTCATAACTCGAAACGTACGTGCTGCCGCCCATGGATCCCCTAGCCGGTGCCGGTGCCGAACATCGTGCTCGCCGCGGTTAGATATGCGAGAACGCGCGCGCAATCAAGGTAGTCCTGTTCATCGCGCAGCCGTCCCTCGGCATCGATCGACAGCCCAGGGAAGTCGGTGGCGAGTGGGGCGAGGGCGCCGAGGCTGTCCGGCCCAAGGCCACCGGCGAGCCCCAGGCCGGTGCCCAGACGTCCCCACAGCGTTGTGACGTACTCCCGGGCGACCGCTGGATCGAACGGGCGCCCCACACCCCCGGACGGGTCGATCAACAGGTCCGTGGCCGGATAGCTGACGTCCACAAGTTGACGTAGGAGCAACTCGGGCTCCGACGCCGCCAGCACGCTCGGCCCGAGCTGGAGCACGATCCGGTGCTGTGGGTACCTCTCGAGGTGCTTCTGGATCTGGCTCTTGCTCGGCCAGCGGACGTTCAGTTGGAACCCATGCAGGTTCGGGCCGCCAATCACGGTGAGTTGTTCGAGTTGGTCCGCGAGGCTGTCCGGCTGCTCCGTGAAGTAGTGGATCAGGTTCAGCGCGCGGGGGTCGGTCGGGAAGATCCCGGCGATCGCGTTCATGACCGGATACCGGCGTGGGTGGCGGTTCCGATATCCGGCCAGCGTCTTCGAGCTCGCAAGCACGCCGACCATCAGCTTGCGCGCGCCAGTGAGCGGGACCCCCCGCAACACCACAGCGACCTCGGCGGAGGACATGAACCCAGTGACGCCGATGTATGGAGGAGAACCAGCGTACCCAGAGGTACCGGACGGCGACGGCTCGTTCATGTCGAACCCCTCCGTGCTGACCTGCTCGTATCGATGTCCTCAAGCTCCTCGTCGGTGAGGTCCTGAAAACGCGTCAGCGTCGGGATCCAGCGCGCATAGGCGGTGCTCGTCTCGCCACCGCGATGCTTCGCAACGATCAGTTCGGTGATGCCTTTGTTTGACGAATGCTTGTCATCATAGTCATCGCGGTGGATGAAGATGACGACGTCGGCGGACTGCTCGAGGTCACCGGGCAGATCCGAGAGCCCCGGACGCCTGTTCGGCCTGTCCTCCTGGAACCGATTCAAATGTGTGAGCGCGACGATCGGGATGTTGAGTTCTTTGCCGAGCGCCTTGAGCGATTCGGCAATCGTATTCTGGCTCATCGTGCGCGGCGGACGGATCAGATGGAGGTTGTCGATCACGATCAGACCGAGCGGCGTGCGCGCGTCCTGGAGAAGAGCACGTGCGCGGAGATCTTGCGGCGTCACGGACGAATTGTCGTCGATGAAGATCGGCAACGTGGCGACGTAGCGCGCCGCGCCCAACATCGACGCCCGTGCGCTTGTGTCGCCACGCCTGATACTCATCGCGTCGACCGACGCTGCCTCGCAAACAATGCGCAGGTGCTGCTCTTCCCCTGTCATCTCGATGGAGAATAGCAGCGACGCGCTCTTGCCATCGTTGGTGCGTTCCGCGCACTTTCTCACGAGCTTTGTTCCAAAGCTGCTCTTGCCCATCGCTGACTTCGCCGCGACGAGGATGAGCGTTCCTGGCTGGAAGCCACCGGTGATGTTGTCGAGCTGGCGGAGGCCGGATGGAATCCCGGTGATGCCATCCGGCGTGTCTGATGCACCATACTGCGATTTGTCGTTCACGATCTTGCCCTCATGCTCTGTTCCTTGGCCGCATTGGCACGACGTTATTTGGCGCCGCCTTGCGATTATCGAGTTCTTCGAGTTCCTCGTCTGATAGATCCTGAAAGCGCGTCAGCGTTGCGATCCATCGCGCATAGGCTGTGCTCGTATCGCCGCCGCGCTGCTTCGCAACAATGAGTTCGGCGATGCCTTTGTCGGCCGAGTCCTTATTGTAGTAGTCGTCCCGATAGATGAAGAGCACGAGGTCGGCGGATTGCTCCAGTCCTCCGCTCTCGCGGAGATCTGAAAGCCGCGGTCGCTTGTCTGGCCGTTCCTCAAGTGATCGATTCAGTTGTGCGAGGGCAACGACCGGAATATTCAATTCTTTGGCCAGCGCCTTGAGCGCTTCGGCGATGACGGTAACCTGTCGTTCACGTGTGTCGCGCCCCATCGTGCGCGGAGGCATGATGAGCTGGAGATAGTCGATGGCGATCAGGCCGAGCGGCGTGCGTGAATGCTGCCGTAGAGCGCGGGCGCGCAGGTCCTGCGGGGTCACGGACGAGTCATCGTCGATGAAAATCGGCAACGTTGCGACGTAGTTCAAAGCGCTGGTGAGCCCTGTCATATCGTCCGAAGTCAACTGCCGCCGTTTGATCTTCTTCGCATCGATCGAGGCCTGCTCACAAGCGATGCGTTCGAACTGCTCTTTGTTGGGCATCTCGAGAGAGAACAGCAGCGAGGCCTTGTTGCCTGAGTTGTTGCGTTCCGCGCAGGCCTTCACCAACTTCGTCGCGAGGCTGGATTTTCCCATCGCTGGTCTCGCCGCGACGATCACGAGCGTCCCGGGCTGAAGACCAGACGTGATGGCATCGAGTTGAGTAAGCCCGGAAGGAACACCGGTGATGCCTTCTGGAGCATCTGCTTGTTGCTCGATGCGCTTCGTAAGATCTTCAGCCATGTCGATCATCGCTGCGGGCGCCCGTACATCCCGCTGTTTGGTGGCCTCAGATAATGCTGTGATCGCGCGGTCGGCGAAGTCCGGCACGGCGATGGACGGATCGAGGGCGAGCGCTGCGATGGACTGCGCAGTGGACTCGATGCGGCGCGCCATCGCGAGGCCAGCCACGATGCGGGCATGGGATTCCACAGCATCGATGTCCCGTCCGGCGTGGTACTTCAGTGTCTCGATGTCGACGAGACCACTGACCGTATTCAGCCGACGAATCGTTCGTAGTTCGTCGGCAATAGTGACCGGGTCAATGCTTACTCCGCGCTCTTCGAGCGCGACCATTGCTGCCCAGATGGTACTGTTCTCGGGCCAGTAGAAGTCCTCTATGCCGAGGATTCCTTTCAGGATCGCGATGGCACCCTTGTGCGCCATCGCATCACCGAGAACAGCCAATTCAGCCGGTTTGTTGGTGCGGATCGATTGCAGAGTCAATTGGGCTCCGTTGGCTGGTTGAGCGTAGGCGCCACCTCACCAAAGCGCGCATAGTTCGCGATGCGATCTGTCTCGGCTCGGTCAGCGCGGAGCTTTTGAAGAGCCGTACGACTTACTTCTGCGGCGGCGCGTGTATCCTCCGCGGACATCGGCCGTGGCGCGCGCATCTCGGCGACGTCGGCCCGACGGGCACGCAAGGATGTCAGATATTCCTCATTGGTCGGCCCAGAAGGCGCGTTGGACGGTCCGCTGGATGGCGCTGAGCCAGATGACTCCGGCTTCCCAGCAGCTTCCCAGGCCAGCGCTTTCTCGATCGCCTCGACGAGCGCCTCTGCACCATTTCTCAGCAGGTACCCCATGCCGGGATTCGATGTGGTCATCCATGCCCACGTGTCCGTTTCGCGAGCGTGATCGGCGAGCAGGGTCACGAGCTCGGATGCTGGCCGTTCATGCTGGTCCGCGAGCGATCGCATCGCACGTCCGAATTCCTCGGCCTGCACCGGACTGCATGACGTCCGCAACCGCCCCTTGGATTCCTTCCGAAGCCGATTCCCTTCGGCCGTCCAGTCGACACCATCGCCGTGCTGGCGATCGGTCAGGCTCCGAGTGATGCGCTCGAGCCGCGCCTCGCGTTGCGAGTCCGTCTCGGCCTGGGTCTCGGTCTGCGACTTGATCGGGATCGCTGGAACCGGGGCGACCAGACCGCTCGACTGGTCGGTCGTGGTCGTGGTCGGATTCGGGGTCGGAGGTCGGAGGTCAGTCGCGAGAGTCTCGCGAATGATTCGCGAATCGCTCGCAGCAACAGGTTCCGCTGTAGTTTCCACAGGCAGAACTTGTGTGTCAGTCGGCGTGCCGGTATGCGCCATCATGGGCGCCGTCGCACCGATGGGGGGTGCTGTGGGTCCGGGTGGTTTTGCGAGAGCTGGCGGCGCGACTGGCGGATGGCGAAGCACCAGCTCGCCCTGACCCGGCGTCACGATGGGAGCGGGCGGCACGTCGTCGGCGAACGGTTCAGTCGCGATGTACTCCAGCAGCTCGCGCGTGGGCGCGAACCATTCGCCTTCGGTGCGCGAGCCCTTGAACCGCTTCTGACAAACGGCCTCGACGTTTGCATCAACGACCCGCAGTACTTGCAACGGAGCCCTGGCAGTCGCCTGGAGCTTGGTGATGCAGGTCGCCATGTGAATCGTCTTGCCGATGCGAATCGGGCCATCGTCGCCAAGCCGGATGAAGTACGTCTTCCAGCGCCGCTCCTCAATCCGCTCTGGATCGGTTGGACTCGGAACGCGCGGCTTGCCCGGTTTATCGACCTTCTGATGCTTCGACCAGCCCGCGATATGGAGGTAACGCTGACCACGGACAATGTACGCGTCGATCAATCCGACCTCTTCGAGAACGTCCATCGCTGCCACCACCTCGGCGACCGGCGTACCCAGTGCCCAGAGCAGTTGTCCACGCAACATCGAAGGCTCGCCACGAAGATTCCCATAGTCGTCCGCCGTGACAATGAACGCGATGAACAGCCGGAACTCGAGGTGTGACAGTGAGGCGGTCTTCTCATCGTCGATCAATTCCGGCTTGATGGTACGGATGCGCCCCGACATCAATCGCCGCCTTTCAACTGTTTGATCATCGTGAGCAGGTCCTTTGATGGCATGAACCACTCTCCGTCCCCACGAGTACGATCGGCTTTGAAACGCTCGTGAAGCATCGTCTCCACCTGTTTGCCGCCAGGAATCTTGGCGATCATGATGATGTTCTCAGCGCTCGCCGTCTGGATGTTCCCGAACCGCTTTGGAATGGTGATCGTGGTCCCGATCTTGATGCGTCCCGACGTGTCACGGAAGAAGTAGACCCATCCCGTGGGGGGAAGCCTGACAGTGTGCGCGCTCGAACAGGCTGCGCATGACTCTCGTCTGCACCGCTCAGCAGTCCAGCGGTCGGCCTCGACGATCACCACGATCCCGGCGAAGTGCTGAGAACGGAGGCGCCACAAGAAGCACGGCTGTCCATCATGGAATGCCAACGTGACGCCACCAATGGGGCGGTGTTCGTTCGAAAGACGGGCATCATCCGCATGCAATTGCGACCTGAGCGATAGTGCCGCTTGCATCGATGTCTTGCGCCACTGCTTGCATCGAAGGCGTGAGTCATCGACGTCGCATGCATCCGCGAACCGATCGAATGCTCCACGCGATGCCGCGCGAAGAACGACACCGATCGGCTCGCTGTCGCCGAAGTACAGAAGGCTGCGTTCAAAACCCTCCTCGATAGCCTTGTCCCAGTTACCGCAACACCAGAACTCTGGTGGGTAGCGCCAATGCTCCCTCGAATTCCTAGACTCGATCACGGGCAATGCCGTCAGCTCGGTACTCACCATCGGAGGCTCATGCCCGAAGATGTTTGGCGCGTCGGCTGGGCGTGTATAGCCACGCGGCACGAAGTTGAGGGCATCCTGAACGCGGTATGCGTACTCGCTATCCTCTGTGAGCGGGAATGTATTCCACGCGACAAAGGCGTCCGACGGTCGATCATAAAGGAGGCGTGACTCGGATTCGTGCTGGTCACCGTGCCAGTAGTATCGGACATCGGGGATCAGCTCACGGATTGGCTCATTCATCGAGTGATCCTCTCATTGGCAATCGAGTCGAGTGCTGCGCCCCATGTCTCAGGCAGCATCTCATCGAGCGCGTTGTTCTCGTCCACCAGCGCCAGCACGGTCACGAAGTCGGCATCCCACTGCGCGAGGTTCGCGCTGCCCGCGAAGATCGCGGCGTTCTCGCGTTGCGCAAGCCTGATGATCTGCCAGTCGCCGCTTGGCAGTTCGAGCGCCAGTCTCTCCGCCACCAGGATGGCCAAGATCTCCGTCGCGCCCTGCCGAGCCATCGCCTCGGCGAACGGCAGCGGTTCCGAATTGGCATGGCGGATCAACGGCAGTACGTCGGCGGCCGGAAGATCTCTGCCCGCTGCGCGAACGAACAGAAACTGGTGTACGAGGTGCACCGTCCGTGACAGATGGCCCAATGGGTCCACTGGCTTCGCCAGTTTCAGCGGACCTCGGACATCGCGCGCGGCGTCGGATGGCGACACAATGACCCCCATGACAGGCATCGACAGCCCAGTGCTTCCGATCTCGGACACGTCAAACACGCCGACACAAACAACCGCTCTGTCAGATGCCGGTCGGCTCAATCATCGGCTGCACGTCGTTGCTCTCAGCGATATCCAGATAACCCGATAGTGCTTCGCGGATCACGAACGCCATGGTTCGATCGGTCCGTTTCGCGAGCTCACGGGCGCGGTCATGGACCGCTCTCGGAACATCGCACGTGACCGATATCATGCTCTCGCCGTGGAGCGGCCGACGTCCCCGCTTGGTAGATCGAGCCGCTGCGTTCTGCGTCATGAACGAGACTTATCAGCGGTCCAGAAGAATTGGCAAGACTTTGATGCGATTATCGCATTCAAACGGAATTCCCAGCGGTTAAGTCGTGTCCAGAAGAATCGAAGAGGTCGTGACAGACGCCCCGTGCACCCGCTCATGAACACGCATCGCAACGCGTTGCATTACGCGGTCGCAGGACGGCACACCATGGGTCGTGGGCCGATCGCTCGGACACCACAACGCCGTCAGCGGCGTCCACGTGCCGCGCGCCGGGCAGCGCGGTTGGATGCGAGCACCGGCGACTCGAGCGCGCGATCGAGTAGCACGCGCTCGAAATCGTTCATCGGCCTCGTACTTGTATCGCCGCTGATCGTGGTCGATCCGTAGCGTGCGGCTTCGTCGAGAATCGTAACGCGCTCGGCGTGTGGAAGGCGCGCAAGCGCGTGCATGATCTCGGACCGGCTGGGCAGCGCGCCTATCAGGATCGGCCCGTTCGTATCAGTGTGCTTGAAAACCGATGGGGGAGGTGGCGGGTTTGGCGGATTGCTCATCGAGCGATGCTACCGCATGCGCTCGGATGGTGGCAGCTAGTGCGAGGCGGATGGAGCGATCGGAAGCTGGCGCTTGATGACCTCGAGAGCCTCATCTCCACCGAGCCAGTTCGCCTGAATCCCGGCATCGATCCACGCGAAGAATTCTGCGCGCGAGCTGGTCACGGGTGGAACCGGCGCGATTGATACGGCGTGCCGCCCTGCAACTCTCGCCACAACACCAGGAGCCACGTCGCCATTGGCATGGCCGTTCCTGGTGTTCCTGGGCGCAGGTGCCTTCTCGCTGGCCGCGCTCTCGACGCTGGATGGCCGCACGTACTTGCGCTTGCGACCCTTGGTGCGATCGCGGGCCGCATAGGCCTCCAGGTCCGCAACATTGTACTTCCACCGACCCGTCGTCGGGTCCTTGGCCCTCCGAAAGTGGTCCATCTTGGCGTGCTGCGTGAGTTGCTTCTGATGCACCTGCCCGAACCGGGCCGCATCGGCTGCACCAACCCACTCCGAACCATTCAGCGCTGCCTTCGGTTTCGTAGCCATCGTCTTCACTCCTTCAATCAATCAAGTTCTCGATCTGGAACCATGGTCTATCTTGTCGCTGTCCCCATACCCCCTTTATCCCGTTCAGCGGCCATACAAACGTGCCCGCTGGCGCAATATGTAGAAATCGAGCGATACGCTCATGGCGCTCTTGGCCCGGCGTTGTCGTTGGCGATACCGGAGCCAACCGCGCCGCCGATCTTCCGAATGTCGGCGAAGTACTGTGCCGCCTGTTTGATCTCCGCGATGTCATGCGCGAGGGCAGCGGCAGGCATGCGCGGGTCGCCATCGACGAGTGCACCGGCCAGCGTCCAGCCGCGAGTCTTGCGACGCCTCTTGCTCACGGCGTCCTCGGTGCATTGATGGCGGCGCGGATACGTTCGATGGCGTAGTACAGCGCCCTGTTCTTCTCGTGAACCGAAGGCATGTCGCTGTTCGGGACACGCATGGACTCGAGGATTGCAGCCGCTTCCTCCATGCCCACGACGCGACCGCGGCGCTCGGCGGCGACGACTGGATCCTGCGGCGGCGGGTCCGTCTGCTTCGCGCCGCACTCGTGGCACCCGGGGTGCGTGATGTGGACCCGGTTGCGCGGCGCCGCGACGCAGCGGCACATCCAGTGCGTTGCCTCTGGCGCAGTCATTGGGGCACCAATGGGAGCAGCGTGAGGTTGGACTTCAGGTTCGTGTTCTGTTTGTAGTTGGTCATGCGTCTCCTACCATCTAACCCAGAGCGCCGCGACGATCGCCGAGATCAGAGGCTCGCACTTTGGAAGTCGCGGACCATCTCTGGTGACAGCTCATTGGTGCGCTTCCAAATTTCGACGGCGATCTTCCACTGTTTGCACTCCTCGGTGTGCCACCAGCCGCCGATGGCAGCATAGGCTTGGCGGACCTCGAGACTCGTGCCGCACTGGCAACCCGGTGGATGCGGTCCAGGATGAACGGACGCCAGGGTGCGATAGTTGGTGACCATCAAAACACTCCATCGTCATGAGACTCGGTTTGCGTGGCAGCGATGAATGCCTTGCGAGCACGTCCGGCAAGCCAATCCGCACGTTCGTTCCCGAGCACTCCGCTGTGGCCCGCCACCAGGGTGAGGTCGATCTGCGGCCAGCGGGCGACTTCGGCACGCACCTTGAGGCCAAGGGCGCCGACCGTTGACGCCGGGTCGAGCTCCCATGCAGAACCGTGCCTGACCGCACCAATGGCGAAGGAGCTGTCCGAGCGAATCTGCAACGGCACGTCGCGTGTTCGTGCGATCGCGTACACGATCGCGAGTGTCCGACCGATGGCCCAGAGTTCAGCGACGTTGTTGGTGCCGCGACCGACGTACTGCGATGCTTCGCAGATCACCTCGCCATCAGCGCTGACGACTACACCGATCGCCGCCGGTGAATGCTGGAACGTACCGCTGCCGTCCGTCCATGCGACGAGGCCCTCGAGTCCCGCTGCGGTATCGGGATGCGTGTACTCGCCACGGTAGCGCTTCACGCGCGGAGGCTTCACCGGCGCCGCCGGATGGACCGCCGCGAGGTAGGCATCTCGACAGACGGTGCACCACGTGTCGGAGCGACGTCCCTTCGGACGTGGCAGCGGCAGCCGCGTGTCCCACCCGTGGAACAGAGGCGCGCCGCAAAGCATTGTCCGATCGGCCACGAGGGCGGCGTCAAAGCCGCCGTAGGCAGGCTCCTCGAGCTCCGCCAGCAATCGGACATGTTCGAGATAGAGCCTGTCCTTGCGTGCCGTCACGACGTAACGAGGCATCAGAAACGCTCCACAACGTAGAGCGTCCCGCTGCTCACATCGCGAATCTCGAGAAGACGCACGGGCTCATGACGTGCGTACTTCTCCTTCGGGTCGACGATCTTGAAGCACTCGCCAATGACTGGCGGCTTGCGCTTGCGAACCACGCGCATGTGCATCCCGGGCAGCGAGCCGACTTTGAAGTAGAGGATCATGCGGGTGTTGCCCAATTCCTGGACAGCGTTGATTACGTTAGCACTGTGCTAGCTCTGCGCAATAGCTCTTCCAGCGTCGGCGGCACAGGGCACTCGCGGCGGATCTTGGCGACTGCCACGCGATACTGGAGCCGCTCGCGCGCGTCTTGGTAGTCACGGTGGACGCGCTCGAACCACTTCTCACCAGCGGAATCCATGTACCGGAGACGCGTGGGACCATGACTTGAGCGGCCTGCGATCCCCGGCAGGCTCCATGTGATATCCGCAGCAGCACCGGGAAGAGGTGGAGGGAACAGCGCCGCCGTCGATGCCGTCGATGATAGGTACCGCTGCGCGCCGCGTACGAACTCGGCGCCGGTCATCTGTCGACGCTGCCGCACCTTGCGCGGCGGTTGTGGCGGTGACTTCGCGGGCCATCCACCCGGTGGCAGAACTTCCGTTACGCCGTCGGAGACCGCTTGGAATGTGGCGACCATAGTCGCCTTCAAGGGGATCGCGCGATCACCCCATCCAAGGCGGACGACCTTCACCATTGCATGCGGCGACTCTGCCGCCTCCCATGCTGCATGCACCGGATCGCGCCCGCCGTCGCTCCAGCGGACCACCCATGCGAGTGGTGGATATCCGTCCTCGTCGATCCCGACGAGCAGATCGGTCAACGAGTCGACGAACGGATCGGTGTCGATCATGCGGGCTTCGCTTCGGCCGCGAGGTTTTCGCGGAACTCCTCGCCACGGCACGCAAGAACACGCATCGGCGAGCGCGGGTCATCGCTGAACCCGACCAGACCTTCATCGGTCTCGCGGCGGCACACGGCGTGAAACAGGTCGTGCAGATCGGAACCCATCTGCGCGACAGCCCTGAATGCGTCGTACAGCGAATCCACCGTGGGATGGGTCGCATCGTTGAGTGGCCGAGTATGTACACCGTGTTTCAGGATGATGCGATGCCCACGCTCGCGCAGGTCGGCCGGAAAGCCGGGCGACTCGAAACACAACGTCACGTCGTAGACGAGACCCTCTTCAATCTCGCGTAGCCGATTGTCGAGCTTCAGGTCGCCCTCGAGCTCTCGCGCTTGAAGCAGTGCGGAACCAAGATTGTCGAAGTACGCCGTCATTGATCTTCTCCACCGATTGCGAGGATACGCTCAGGACTGAGCACCGGCATCGCCCGGCGCAGCTCTTCGCACAGGGCAGCCGCCACGCATTCGTGCTGCGGCCCCGGGCAGGTGCCCTCAATCGCACCGGTCATGATCGCCGCGTTGAGTGCGAGATCAATGAGGTGCTCGTAATTTTTGCGGAACGTCCAGAACGCGAGGCCCAGGATGGCGCAGTCGAGGTGCACCAGAATGTCGTGGAACCAGCCACCACCCTGGATAGGCTTGGTGTAATCCGGCCCGTCTTGCCACGTCATGCCGAATGCTATGTAGTCGGCGCCTGGAGGGCCGGGCACGATCCGTGTCTTGAGCGACCTGAGAGCGTCGGACAGGGCACTCCGATCAACGATCGCCAGCACCAACGTCATGCTCACAGGATCCCGCGAACAGCTCCAATAGACCGCGATCGCCTCGGGGCCACTTGCAGCGTGGTTCACGAACCACGGCAGTAGTGAAAGACCGCCCGCAAGCTTCAGCGCGAGCTCCATCAACGGCTCGTCCGTGAAGCGGATCGCCTGTCTCGCAGCAGCCTCTTTCGGGTGCACCATCGAGCGCACGCTAGCGTCTGGCTAGCGTATCGTCAAGAAGCGCTTCTGCCCCGCGCGTAAAAACGCGCTAGACAACCACGCCAGCAGCGGTGATCCAATTCGTGCCGTCATACCAGATCGGGAGACCAGCCAGTCCCAGACTCGTGTCGAAGAACTGAAGTCCGATGTACACGTTGGTTGGCCGTGTAGCTGTCGGGCCGCTCCAATTCGGCTGGTTTGTGCGAACGATCTGATCGAGGGTTGCGAGGCCGCTCAACGTCACAGACGTTTGCAGCGGGATGCTCGAGATGTCACCACTGACCAGGGAATCCGGCCCGTTCATGGTCAGGGTGGTTCCGGGCTGCACCGAGTGACCAAACTTGCATTTGTATGCCTGTACGGGGCCCGAGAGGTTGTTTACGACAATGTTTCCGAGCGATCCGCCAGAACTCTCGAAGAGATTGTCGACGCCAGATCCCACGAGCTGGTTGAGCGTCAGCGTTCCGCCGCCCATCACACAGCCCTCCAGGAGCGTGGGGATCCCGCCCAGGGTCGTGTCGCCGAAAAGTTCAGAGGCGATCACTGTGAGCGAGTTGGAAACAGGGAAGACCCTCTTCTCGTCGATCGTGATGTTCCCGCCAAACCGAACGCCGAATGCGTAGAGCTTGCCCTCGTTGCTGATCACGGTTGCGAAGTCGACGGTGATGTCACCGAACACTCCAACGTTGATCCACGACGACCGCATGTCGTTCGCGTATTCGCCACCCTCTCCTGGGGCAATAGCCCCCACGAGTGGCGCGATGCTGAGCGTCGTCGCACCAACCAGAGCTGGCGCGGTCAGGACCGTCACCGCACCGCCCACGATCCAGGTCATCACTTGCCCTGCCGGGAAGGCGATCAGGAGAGGCGCGACCGGAATGGAAACCGCGTTGGGTGCGACGGCAGCCGTAGCCGTAGCATAGTTGCTCCAGCGATCATCGATCGACCAGTTGCCAGAGAGGCGAGAGTGATTGTACCCCTCCCCCATCAGGCAGATCTGCGGCGGCAGCACGAACGGACCGTCGTACGTCCCCGCGCTGATGAAGACACACGGGCGGGTGTATGGGCCTGGATAGGGCTGCGGCCCGAGCGGCGCCACGTACGTCTCCAGGCGTATTCCATCCCGGCCTGTACGGTCAGAAATGGCTTGCCGATCGAACCATCCGCAGTGGAGTCATCGCCATTCTTGGCAACGAACACTGTGTTGCGCAACGGTTGAGGAGCGGGGATGGAAACGAACTCTTCCCAGATGTGCGGCGTGCCCGGTCCAATCGCCACCGAGATGATCGGTTGATCCGTGGCGACATAGATCATTCCGATCGGGATCTGATCTGGCACCGGTCGCAGCGCGTAGGGACCGACCTTGATGCGTGGATTGTTCTGTGGGCTGCTCATGGAACTCCAGCGGTGAGTGGCAGACTATGGTCGTGCCTCGCCGAGAACGTCGGCTCGATCGTGACCGTACGCGCGGCGCTGACTCAGTGACGAAGATCGGCCGCGGTCAGGTACGCGTACCCGCGCGTCAGACTCCCGGTGTCGTAGGCCCACGTCGCGGGAGATGGACCTTTGCCACGCAGCATTCGAACTCGATACAACTGCCTGCCAGAGACCGTGCTCACGCTGTCGATCTTGAGACGGGTTCCGATCGGCATCATTCGCGGGGCACTGGTGCTCGCTTGAGCATCCGGCAGTGAGTAGAGCGGAGTGATGGCGCGCAGAACCGCGAAGCCAGAGCCGAGCACGCCCAGGGACTCGAACGCGATCCCCAACCCGCGAGAGATGGATAGGCGCAACAGGTTCTGCATCCAGGCATTCTGGCGTAGGTCGGGGGCGGCGTCCACAACGGCGCGCCTGTGTTCAGCCGGGCGCTGGCGCAGCGAGTACGACGACGTCAGCGGCGCTCCTGCCGACGCCGAGTTGCCACATCTGGAGTGACCGGATCGGGCTTCCGAGGCAGAGGCTCGATCGAACCATCGTGCAGTTCGTCTGACTCGGCCGACTGGCGGGCGTCGATCTCGGCGTCGGTCCAACCGAGGGCGACAAGCTGTTCGTACGAGAGTGGTTCCATGCGCGGTCTGTACGCCGCGTTCGTAGCGCGTGCAAGAGGTCCTGCCAGACAATGTCCGGCGCGGAGTTGCGGACCTCTGTCGTTGCCGGTACGTGTCGGTGACACGCGGAATCGTACCGCGCTAGCCAGTGGCTAGCGTTTTGATGTTGACCCGATCAGGCTTCGGGATTATCCCCAGGTGAGGCAGCACACAATGATCGAACACGGAGCCGTTATGAAGTCCACGACCCGCAAAGCAGTAGCCGATCTTCGGAGCGTCAAGGCGCCCAAGCCAACCGTGCGCGCGGACGACGAGACCTACTTCGACGTGATGGACATCGATCCCACAACGGCTGCCGCGTTCCTCGACAAGAACACCGACAACCGACCCATCGGCCAGAACCGCGTCGAGGCTTTCGCGCGTGTCATGAAGAACGGTGGTTGGAAGGTCAACAATCAGGCGATCGGATTCGATGTCGATGGCAACCTGATCGACGGCCAGCATCGGCTCTGGGCCATCGTCGAGTCGGGCATCACGGTGCGGATCTCCGTCGCGTACAACGTCGCCAAGGACGCGATCAAGACGATCGACCGCGGTGCGACCCGGTCGATCGCCGAAGTTCTGCGCCGGGATGGAGTGATCCCCGGACCGAAGCGCGTGACTGCATGGTGCAACGGCGAGCGCCAGCTCCTCACCAACATGTGCGGCAAGGGCGGCGTCGAGGACACCGAGGCGTACTACCAGCGGAATCACAAGGCGATCGACCTGATCCTCGAAGTGCTGCCCGACAAGGCGCCGTTCAAGCCCGCCATGGTCGGCGCGGCTCTGGTCTTCGCGCACAAGAAACACCCGGCGGCGGTCGAGGCATTCGTGCGCGGACTGGTCGATGGCACCGGGCTCGACAAGGATTCGCCGATCTGGGTCGCGCGGGAGACCATCATCGGATCCATCGGCAACGTGAAGGGTCAGCGCCGACCGTTAGCCTTGAAGATTCTACGCGCGGTCCAGGCCCATCTTCGCGGTGAGAAGGTGCGGCGCAGTCACATGTACGCGACGGAGTCGTCGCTCCATTTCTTCCAGGGGAAGAAGTGAGCGTCATGGCAGCGGACGAGAACGACCAGTTTGCGATCGTGGAGTTGATGGGACATCGCCGATTCGGCGCGAAGGTCAGCGAAGTCGAGCGCTTCGGGATCAAGATGATGCGAGCGGAGATCCAGGTCGATCCGCCGATCGTCCAGTTCGTGCATCCGCAGTCGGTCTATTGCCTGACGGTATGCACCGTGGAGCAGGCCAGACACGCGAACGATCGCTATGCGCTCGAGCAGGCAGTGCCGATGACGATTCCTGGCATCGCGGTGTTCAGCATCGACGACGACGAGAATGGATGCGGCGCCCCGGGCTGTCGCACTGGCTGCGATTCCTGCGTCATGGAATGACGAGGGGCCACAATGACGATTCACGATGATCAGATCGCGGCGTGGATCACGGCCGGTGGGCCGCACGCGGCGATGCGCCTCAAGGCGAACGAGCTGCTGACCGGATCGCTCAGCGATCACTCCGGCGGGCTGACCGAGCACGAGATCCTCGCGAACGCGCTACAAGGATTCTACGAAGAGGGCCAGCGCGATGCGCTGGAAGAGTCGCTCACGTCGCCGATCGATGTGAACGAGTGCACCACGCTCGAGTATGAGCTGCGCGGGCCCGAGGCATTGCTGGTGTTCGCGAACAGCGGCGAGGCGCCCGACTGGCGTGCCTCGCTTTTCATCATGGCGAAGAGATGGGCCATTGCCATTCGGGACCGTGCGCAGATGCGAGCTGCGTTGGAGGCAGCAGAACCGCTGGTCGGATGGTGTGCTGCTGTCAGCGCTCGACTCGTTGATGGCTCGCGCGCTGAGAGTGCCGAAGACGCGGCGATCAAGAACACTGGCATCCTTGCGTTGGTGCGCGCAGCACTCGGCAAGAGCGGCTGATGGGGCACGATCGTATCGTGAGATTCCGTCGTTCGGCTGGCCGGGCCACGCGGAAAGATGTCTGGCTGAAGACGCCGCCATCGCCGCGTCTATTGCAGCTCGCGCTCCAGGACTTTCTCGGCGGCGCGGGAACCGTCGACTTCGGGAGCAGGTGCTGGGTCGTGACCCTCCAGGGCACCAACACGTTTCCGCTGCACCGGGTCTTGAGGTCTTCCAGTGCGAAGAACCGGCAGCGTGCGCAGACAGAGACCCCGGAACGCCTCATTGAGGTCTTTCTCGACCTGCCCGGGTCGATCACGGTGACGACCAGATTCGCCGACGAGTTTACCGGCGTGGTCGCCGACGGATACGTCGCGCTGGTGAAGCGCACGTGGAGGACGCGGTGAGCAACGATCTCATCGAAGTGCAGATCCGTGCCGCGATTGCCGCGATCGGTGCGCGCTGCCCGACGACATCGGAAGAGGAACAGCTCGTACCGCGCGTGCTCGATGCCTGCGAGCATCACCTCGCCGAGCGTACATCGCGAACAGCGCAGATCCTCGCCGATGCGATTCTGGTGGCACGAGGGACGGACCCGGACAGCGCGATCCTCAGCGCGTGTGCTGCCATGGGCCATGCCACGCGGTGTGCCGTGACCCTCCTTCGTGAGGCGCCATTGATGAGCGGCCATCTCGTCAACGTGACCTCGGATCTACAACGGCATGACGCCCGCGTGAAGAAGGACCGGCCATGAGCCTCACTGATGCTCAGCTCCTCTTCAGGAAGTCAGGGATTGGGGCATCAGAGGTGGCGGCCGTCGCGGGAATCAGTCCGTACCAGAGTCCATTCGACATCTGGTGCGTCAAGAAGGGACTCGTCAACCGGAAGCCGACGCTGCCGATGCGGTTCGGGACCTTCAACGAGCCGTTCGTCCTCGAGCTCTATGCCGAGAAGACTGGGTACACGGTGATCCCAGCGGCGACGTACTGGCCCAACAGCGTGAACGGCACGCTCCGTCATGCAACGGTGCCGAGTGCGCTGTGCACGCCAGACGGGGTGGTGCTGCGTGATAGCGGCGATCGCGAAAAACTCGTCCAGTGCAAGACCGCCAGCATCCGGGTCGAGCATCACTGGGGCGAAGATGGCACGGACGCGGTCCCGGATTACTACCGCGCACAGATCGAGCAGGAGATGGCCGTTGCAGGCTTCGAGCGTTGCGATGTGGCGGTGCTGATCGGCAACGAGGACTTCCGCACGTATCCAATCGAGCGCGACCCGCGCGTCGGCGATGCGCTGCTCGAGATCGGCGCGCGGTTCTGGCGCGACTACATCGTCGCGAATGTCGCGCCGCCCATCACTGCCTCGCGCGATACGGGCGAGTACCTCCGCGAGACGCACCCGGCCGACCGGCTGCCTTTGCGCGTCTGGACCGAAGAGGCGTTGGCACTGAGCGAACTTCTGGCCTCCGCGAAACGCATCCGCAAGCAAGCCGAGCAGGAAGAAGCGCTGCTCATCAACCAGATCAAGGCGCTGATCGGCGACACTGCCGGGTTCGGTGAGGGCGATGCTCGGCGGGTCACATGGAAGCTGGACTCCCGCGGCAAGCCCATGTGGAAAGAGCTCGCCATGGAGCTTGGCGCGACGCCGGAACTGATCGAGCAGTACGCCGGGATGCCGAACCGCGTCGTGCGGATGGCGGGATTCGGGGTAGCCGATGATCTGTAGTCTGAAAGGCGCACCATGATTGACTCGCCCCCAGCACCAGCCGGATCGGATCCACTGCAAGCGTTTCGCGAGCTGCTCGAGCGATCGCGCGATCACATCGCAGCCGTGCTGCCGCCGACGCTCACCACCGATCGAATCATCAAGGTGGCCCTGGCGACCGCCGCCCGGTCACCGCGCATCCTGCTCAGCAGCCAAGGCTCGTTCCTCCAGGCTGTGCTGCAAGCGGCCGAGCTCGGGCTCGAGCCGGGCAGCCCGCTCGGACATGCCTACCTGATCGCGGTGCCGAATCGCGTCAGTGGCCAATTCGATTGCCAGATGCGGCCCGGCTACCGCGGTCTCATCGCGCTTGCACGTAGTTCTGGCGAGGTGCTCTCGATCGAGGCGCGCCCGGTGTTCCAGCGTGATCAGTTCCGTTTCTCGCAGGGACTGAAGCCAGTGCTCGAGCATGTTCCAACGTTCGAAGAAAACCCTGGCAACCTCGTCTGCGTGTACGCAGTGGCGCGACTGCGCGACGGTGGCGCGCCCTTCGAGGTGATGTCGCTAGCGCAGATCGAGCGCATTCGTACGCGATTGGCGGCGCGCGCCGGGGATGAGTTCGACGCGGCATGGAAGGGCGACCCCACCGATGAAACCGGTCGTCGGATCGGCCTGGGACGAAGTCTCGTCGTGCGGCGGCTGATCCAATCACTGCCGCTCTCAGCCGAACTGGCGACGGCGCTCACCATCAGCGCCCAATACGATGATGGCGACGTTGATCTCGTCAGCTTGCTCGAGATGCAGACGCCAGGGCCCGAGACCGTCACGCCTCCGCCGCCGGTACGAGCGCCGCTTCCCCCCGCGCCAACGATCGGATCGCCAGCGGCTCCGCCCGCGAAGGCGGCCCAGCAGCGCCCGGGTCTCTCCGTGACGCGCGCTGGTCACGTCGTCGCAGCGGCGACGCCGACGCCGCGCACTGCGGCGTCCTCGGCGCCCGGTCTGCGTAGGACAGGCAACCGCGGTGCTGATCTGCTCTCCAAGCTCACGGGAAATGCGCCGGATGCGCCGACCGGAGCCACTGGCCACGGCGACGTCATTGTCATCGGCGGGGTCCATGCCGGTCTCATCCCGCAGGCTGATGGACCTCCGGCCGGTCCAGCTCCAGGTGAGCAGAACGACGGAGACGGCGTTCGCATCAAGGGAGACTACTGATGACCGCATGGAAGAATGAGAACGACGAGCGATTCAATACGATCCTGCATCGCGTTCTCAGCGAGGTCCTGAGTGAGACCGAGAATGCGCCAGTCCTGGCGGCGATCTGCGACGCAGGCGTACCGCTGTGGTTCATGATCGTGCTCACGAACGTACTGCGTGCGAGCAAGTTCAGAGCACGGTTCTTCCTGCATCCGCGCGCGAAGAGGATCGCGGTGAAGGATGCCCACGATGGCGCCAGTCTGCTCAAGGAATTCGGATTCAAGGCATCAAGTCACACGTTCTTCGGGCTGGATGACAAGTGGATTGGGCCATCGGATCAGCCACTTGAATCGCCGTATCACATTGATGACGCACAGCGTCGGACGCTGCCGGACCAGCACGCAGCATCGCCGGTCTGAACAGACGACGAAAAGGTTGAACGGACGATGAGTGACGGCGATCGCAAGTTCGAGTTGAGTGCAACGTGACGGATCCTACATACAAGGTCATCCGAACACTCGAGGCCATGCTGCTCACGGCAGGCGGCATTGCGCTGGGCATCCCGATCGGCGCCCATCTCGGCCTGACCGGCGTGATCCCGGCTGATGTAGCGATCCGATCGACCCAGCGCCCGGTTCCATTGGTCGTCGCACAGTGTCCCGGATCCGATGACCAGCACACTGCGATAATCCAGCGGCAGGTGGCGTTCTCTGATGCGCTAGCCTATCTGCGAGTCGTTCAATGTGGATGCGGTACCGCTGAGGACCATGTGTGCCGCGCGGTCGCGATCCCGAATGATCCCGTCGACTGGCAGGAAACGCTCGAACGATTCGACGCATTGCTCGAAGCGCGACAACGACTGACCCGGCGGATCGAGACTGGAGGCGCCGAGTGAATACTCGTGAACCGGCGGGCGTATGTCAGAACTGGTTCGCGCGCACCCATCTCGCGCTTGAGATGGTGCCGACGTGAGCGCGGGCAAAGTCTGGATCGCCGGGACTTACGCTTACAAGAAGATGGCAACGGTTCGCGACATCGTCGAGATCCGCCGCGCCTCGGAGCCCTCGCGGGCTTCTCTCCTCGCCCGTGCCGAGGAGGCGGAGACGCTGCTCGCCGAGTTCGTCGGCACGCCAGACGGCCCGCCCGCGTGGGTGAATCCCGAGACGTGGCGCTGCCTCGGATGCGACGGCGGTATCCCGCGCGGTCGCGGGGACCACAACATCGGCGCACTCGTGCATGAGTCAGACTGCCGATATGTCCGTGGATGGCGGGCTCTCCGGCTTGATGTCGCGGTGCCGACACCATGACTACTGCGAAGCGCGGCAGCGTCGTAATCTTCGGGCAGCGTTTGCTCGACGCGATGGTCTCGGCCGAAGCCGCTCAACGTGCGCTCGAAGTCCCCGGGGTCGATCGGTCGCCATTATGGAATCGGCTCGTAGCGAGGCGCGATGCGGCATTGCTCGCGCAATCCCGCGCTCGCACGCGCTACTTCTCGGCGCGGACCAAGGCGGCGAAGTGAAACTCAACGAAGACCTCGCGAGCATCGTCGACCATCTCACCGAGCAACGCGATCGGCATAGTGCAGACTTGGACTGGATCGTACGTGTCCTCGTCGATGGTGATCTCGGCATGTCGGCGGAGACGCTGCTCGTGCTCGTGCTCGAGAACATCGATCTCGGGCACCGACCCTCCGATGAGGGGGACCTCGGACGTTGTCAACGCACGGTCGACAGCGCGCCCGAACACCACCGCGCTGCGGCGCAGGCAATCGTCAAGACTTGGCGGCCCGCAGTCCTGGCGAACTACCAGGAGCGCATCGCGATCTACAAACGTCAGCTCGCCGAGACGAACGCACCGCGCGATGATGACGATACCTTTGCCCCACGGTTTGCCCAGTGGTTGCGCGAGGCAGAGGAGACGGTCGCAAGACTGGAAGCCGAATGGCGCGCCTGAGATCGGATACGGCAGCCTGGGAACGCGTACTGGAGAGGACTCGATGAAGATCAAACGACTGCGTATCAGGACCTTCCGCGGAATCGAAGAGGTCGACCAGGATATCCCCGATGCAGGCGTGCTGGTCACTGGGAAAAGTGGCGGTGGCAAGACGTCGGTCCTGAACGCGCTGCATGCTGGACTGCAAGGCCGTGACGTCGGCGCCGATGCTATTCGGATTGGTTGGGATCGTGCCGAGATCCTGATCGATATGGACAACGCCAGTGTGCGGCGTGCGATCTCGAAGCGCGGGACCACCCTCAAGGTCACCGACTCCGAGGGTCAGACGGTGAGCAAGCCACAGACGTGGCTTTCGGATCTGTTCGGTGCATCCATCGATCCGATCGCCCTGCTCGAGGCCGCTCCGAAAGAGCGTCGCAAGATGATCCTCGAGGCGGTGCCGATGACGGTGACCGTTGAGACCCTCCGTCGGTTCGCGCCGGATCTGCCCGATGACACCGACGTGGAGGGCCACGCCGTGGAAGTGCTGGAACGGGTGCGGGGCGTGTACTACGACAAGCGCACTGTCGCCAACGCTGCCGCCAAGGCAGCGGTCGAGGAATCCTCCCGGGCCATGGATGACGCGCTCACCGCACGAGAGGCCAGTGATCCCGGCGACGCGATGCCCGTGGAAGAGGCAGAGCGAGCGCTCAGCGAGTTTCAAGCGCAGCGCACGACATTGGAAGCGCAGGCGGCGGAGGCGGTTCGCGCCAACCAGCGTACGACCCAGACCCGCACGCGAATTGCCAGCCTTCGGCAACAGGCAGAACTCGAACGCAATCTTCTTGTTCAGCGGGAGCTACCTGCTGTCCCATGGCACCAGGAACGCGTGGGCAAGGCCGATGCAACGGTCAAACGTCTGCGGGAGGAACTCGCGCAGGCAGAGAGCGCGCAGCGAACCGCGCTTCTCGAGCTGCAAGCGGCCGAGGCGCTTGAACTCTCGCAGCTCGCGATCCTGGAGCGCGCCACAGCTTTCGGCACACAGGCGGATGAACTCGAGGGCGCGCTTGCCCAGGCTGCGGCGCCGCCGGTTGACCCGGCCAGCCTTGCCAACGCAGAGGCGGTCGTGCGCCAGTGGACCGGCATCCGAGATCGCGCACTCGCATGGGCGAAATTCATCCGTGCTGAGCAGCACGTGAACACATGCGCCAGCAACGTCGCGAGCACCTCGGCAGTTGCCGCGACGCTCGATGGCATCGTGCATGCGCTCACCCAGGACGCGCCCGGGTATCTGTTCACGCAATCGGATGGCATCGAGGGTCTCGCCTTCGAGGGCGACGAGGTCTTTCTCGACAAGATCCGCCTGAGCGGCCTCGGTGGACGCGATCGCCTGCGCTTCGCGATCAACATCGCCAAGCGCGCCAACGCCAAGGCGAAGATCCTGATCGTCGACGGGCTCGAGCGAATCGACGACACACAGCTCGAGGAATTCGTCGCCGAATGTACCCGCGACTCGTGGCAGCTCCTGGCGACTCGCGTGTCAGCGAACGAGGTGATCTTCGAGTCGCTTCAGCCGGAGTCCAGCGAATGACGCATCACAACGCGTCCGTCCACCTATCGATCGCCTTCTGCGCCGTGTGCCTGTCATGGCTCTTCCTGCGCTGTGGCATCGCCATCCGAAACATCTTGCGCCATCGACGAGCATGGAAACAGATCCGCGCCAGGATGATCAACTCATCTGACCTGATCTGCGAGCGCGACGGCTGCGGCCATCCATTCGGCGAGCATACTCATGGCCACGCCAAGTGCCTGCGGTGCCCGTGTCCAGAAACCAAGTACACCATGAAACCGGTACAACAGACGTACAGTCAGCACTGAAAACGAGGATGAGGCGATGATCACCGAACTCTATTGCAGCGTCGACATCGAAGCGGATGGCCGCATCCCTGGCCCGAGCTCGATGCTGAGCCTCGGTGCCGCGATGTACGACTGGGAGAAGCGTCTCCTCGGGACGTTCTCGGCCAATCTGCAACTCCTGCCGCTCGCTCGTCCCGAAAAGGACACGATGGAGTTCTGGTCGAAGAACCAAGCCGCATATGACGCGACGCGCATCGGCATGGAAGCGCCGGACGTCGCGATGAATCGGTTCTGTCGCTGGGTCGAATCATTCGATGGCAAGCCCGTGTTCGTCGGCTACCCGGCGGTGTTCGACTGGACATGGACGTACTGGTACCTGATCAACTTCGCCGGTCGTAGCCCGTTCGGCTTTTCGAACGCCGTCGACATCAAGACGTACGCGATGGCGACGCTCCGGCAGACGCTGCGCGGGACATCGAAACGCACGATGCCGCCTGAGTGGTTCGACGAGGCGCCGCACACGCACGTGGCCGTCGAGGACGCGATCGAGCAGGGCGCGCTCTTCTGCAACATGCTCAAGTACCGCCTGGATCAACCATGATGACACCGAAGAGCAGGGCCGAGGTGATCGTGAACGTCGCAACGGCATCAACGGACGCCGCCCCATTTCTGGGTAGTGTCGTCACGGTCTACGGTGTGATGTTCGGAGACGTGTGGCTGATCGCGCCGGGCGGCAAAGAGGATGCCGAACGGTGCTGTGCAAACATCCGCGAGATGCTTGCCTATGCGATCGACCGTGCAGAAGACCGTGGTCGAGATGAAAAGCGATGAGCGCAGCAGCGCTGCTTGCAGCGTTGCTAACGCTGTACCCGGAAACCGATCGCACCCGGTGCATCGCAAGCCGCGCCGTCGAGATCACTGCGCATGCAGACGACAGCGCCGCGCGATACGGCGTGCCAGCGGAGATCCTTCTCGCGACAGGCATGCTCGAGAGCGCACTCGGATGCGACCCTCGATCCGGCGGATCCTGGGGCGCGCCGATCAGCAGGACTCGCCGTCTGGTCGCAGGCAACAGCGATCACACGGCGTCAGCGCTCGCGCTCGGATACGAACGCTGCGCGTCATGGCTCGATGCACTGAGTCACTTCCGAACGGGCCGGTGTAGTGGAAGCCCACCGATCGGATACACGCCGGACGCTGCGATGCGGCTCGCCGAAAGGCTCAACGCGCGCGTCGAAATCCTCGAAACACTGCGTGAACTGTTGGCGAGACCCACACGGTTGACGCTCCCGTGGCCGGTGGATAGCTTCGCGTCCATGGCAACAGAAACCGTGCCCGTGCATCTGACCGGGGCCGAATACTACCAGTGGATGCGCAACCGCGAAGGCGGTCAAACCTTCGGCACACGAACGATCGTGGCGCCGATCGACGACACGACGTTCTCAAGCATTCTTCGGCCGCATCTGCGTTGGGGATACGCCTCATCGGCGGCGGCATACTGGGCTCGGCATCCGCACATCACGCACCTGCGTATCCGACAGTCATCCGGGAGAGGGGACTGGGAGTTGGAGGGTGTCGGCAGTCGGGAGGCGCTGCGACCGCAGGGCCAAGCGCAGAAGCAGTTCGCGCTCCAAGTTACGTCGTTCGGCACGCCGTCAGCGATCGCCTGGGGGCGTACGGCAGACTCGGATGTCTATCCGATCGGTTCGTACGAACTGAGACCTTGCAGCCACAACACGGACATCCCCGGGCGCGGCCGGAGCAGCCTCTTTCCGCATCCGTTGGTCCTCGTCGGCCTGGGTGTGTTGTGGGTTGGCTTTCTGTCGGTCGTATTCGACGACAAGTCCGAGAAGCAGGCCGCGCGATGAACGCGCGCTGCTGTCGTTGTGCCAACCCGTCGACAACGTCGATCGAGGGTTCACGCCATTGCGACTCGTGTTGGCGCGCGCTGCGCGCATCACGCCTGTCGTTGCTCGCATCTCAGCTCCAGCCAGTTCCTGTGTTCGTGGCACTGCCCGATCCATTCGTGACGCGCATGAAGACCAGCCTGCCGAACTGAGCACTTGACCGTGCGCTAGCATCGTGATAGCGCTGCTGTGGGCCGAGCCGATCCGTCGGTGATGTCCACGGCCAGAGAATGTCACGCGTGCGGTTGCAGTCGACTGCATTGCCGATCTACCGTCAGAACCGAGGCTTCTAATGAACGAGACGGCGATCAAGTGGACCGACGCGACGTGGAATCCGATGAGCGGATGCACCATCGCCGGACCCGAGTGCAAGCACTGCTACGCGATGACGCTCGCGGAGAAGAAGCGCGGCACGCCAGCGTTCCCGAACGGGTTCGACATGACGTTCCGGCCGCACAAGCTGCGCGAACCATTCGCGTTGAAGCAGCCGAGCCTCGTGTTCGTGAACTCGATGAGCGACTTCGGCCATGTCGACGTGCCCGATGACTACCGCGACAAGATCGTGGACGTGATCGAGAAGACGCCTCAGCACCAGTACCAGATCCTGACGAAGCGACCCGAGAACGTCCTGCGCTACACGCGCGAGCGGCGCAAGCTGCCCGGCAACGCATGGATCGGGGTGAGCGCCGGTCATGTCTCGTCGCACAAGCTCCTCGAGACTCTTCGCCAGATCGAAGCCGAGATCCGCTTCGTCTCGTGCGAGCCGATGCTCTCGGACATGCGGTTCGATCTCACGGGACTGAACTGGATCATCGGAGGTGGAGAGTCTGGTCTCCACCTGATGGACGCGGAGATCCGAGCGCAGCGCGGGATGTCTGTGCGGGATCACCATGGGCACTGGACCCCGCGAGAGGACCGCGTGGACTGGGCGCGTCACTTGCGGGACGACTGCGCGAGTGCCCACGTGGCCTTCCATTGGAAGCAGTGGGGCGGCGTCCGGCCCGAGAGCGCGGGTCGTGTTCTCGACGGCCGGACGCACGATGAATTCCCGCGCCTGCCCGACGGCCGCGCGCTCGGTCTTCACGAACGGCATCTGAAGAAGACGCACTTGCCCTTGCTGGTGGGCCAATGACGCCAGCGCAACGCACGCTCCAACAGCTCTGCATCCAGGCGCACGAGAGAGAGCCCGCCACCGCAGAGCAGTACCTGGGGCTGGTCGTCGATGTCTCGCAGCCGCCGTTGGCCGACGCACTCGGTGCCGCCATGGCGGAGGTGGGGATACTTCCACGCCATGACCCCGCTGCGGAGGCGCTGTGCTTCGTGGGACTGGTGAGCGAGGCCCAAGCTCTGGCCGTCATAAGCTCTGTCGGGACCGGCAAACTGGCGGGGGTGACGGCGCCGGAGCCCGGTTTCTTCGTCTGCGTGGTCGCGGACGACCATGGCTTGCGCACGCTCCGACGATCGACGGTCGAGTTCCTCCACGCCTCACCCGACGAAGACGATGGCGAGTCCGACAGTGAGCAGCCGAGCGAAGAAGGACTCGAGCTACTCTCAGACGCGACAGAGACTCTGTGGGATCTCTACTTGCAGGCCGTCCCGCAGAATCCCGACTTGGCCGATACGCATATCGGTCTGGTCATTGATTGCAGTTACCCGGACCTCGTGAGCGCCATGGTGCTCGCAGAGTTCGAGCCGCCGACGTCTGAAGAGATCGCGTCAGGCGCCACCCTGCATATCGAGTTCTGTCCCGAGGACGAGCTCCATGACCTGCTCTGGGAGATTGGGTTCACCGATCGAATCGCTTCCATGATTGCGCCGTGCCCGGGAAACATCCGTGTGCTGATCGCAGATGGAACGGGCGTGAGTCGGTTCACAACGTCACTGGCTGACTTCCTTCATCCACCTCATTCCCCAGGTTGCAAACACTACGAGAAGCCATCTTGACGCAGATTGTGACGATCCACAGCGACGGCAAGACGACTCCGCGAGATGCTGCTGCCGAGGCGTTGCTCGCGGGTGTGGCGCGACTCCGACGCGGCGCTGGATACTGACGGACGGCCATGAGCGACGACGACACGGCGGTGAACGATCCGATCATCGAGTTGAGCAACACGATCGACGACGTGGTGCTGGCCGCGGAGCTATCGCTCGAAGACATCATTCTTGCGCTCACGATGTCCATCGGCGTGGTGGCTGCGCACCCAGCCATCGAAGCGACATCTTCCGAAGAGATCGCCGACAACGTGCGAAGTGCGGTGCTGCGAATGATCGATGAGGCGCGCCACTACCGCCGCAGCGCTGAGAGGACTCCATCGTGACCCAGCCGGACGCGCCCACACCAGACCCCGCGACCGGCAGCATGAACGTGCGCGAAGCCCTCATCGCAGCGAGAGCGCTCATCGATAGGCCCGAGGCGTGGTTCGTTGGCAGAGGTATGTCCGCACGCGACGCGAACGGCGAGAAGTGCGAACCAGATTCACCCACCGCGGTTTCATGGTGTGGCTACGGCGCCGTATTCGCGGTTCTGCCGACCGAGCGCGTCGAAAGCGGAGAGTATCTCCTGGCCATTCGGATGCTCGACGCAGCGTGTCCGACCAAGGCGTTCTGCTACTGGCAGGACACGGTCGCGCACCCGGTCATGCTCGCCGCGTTCGACCGCGCCATCGCCGCCGCTGCTGCGGCCGAGGGAACATCATCATGAGATCCGCCGAACCCAACGATACCGACATGACACCGGCGAGCATCGTCAGAAGCCAGTCCAATGAACTCCGACGCCTCGCGCGATACAGCAGCATCATTGCCGACGTGCTGGATGCGACGGTAGACATCGAGCCGCTGACTTGCTCGAGCGCACACATTCTGTGGCGCGAGGATGGGCGGTTCGTGTCCGTGTCGTGGATCCACGGCGAGGCAGACGATGGACTGGTCGAGCGCGTCTATGGGTGCGCGCATGGCGGTGGCGCTGCGAAGATCGAGGAGTCCCTGCCCATCGCTGATGTGCCAAGCATCGTTGCGTTCGCGCGAAAGCATCTGATCAGACCGGCGCCCGCTGATCCGTCCGCCCTTCCCTTCGTCGCTGGATTGATCGAGACCGCGAATGATCCTCGGTACGCGGACGTGTTCGCGGACGCCGAACGGCTCGATCGCGAATACGGCGATGACGTCGAGCGTGAGGCCGCAGACTTCAAACGGAGTCATAACGGTTGTGAGCCGTCGTCCTGGCGGAAACCGAAGCCATGAGCACCAGCGCGCCTCGGCGCGAACCCTTGGTGGTGGATTCCGAGTGCGTGTCTCTCTGGGACAAGCTCAGCGAACGCCAGCGTGCGCACCTCGAGAAGCTACATGCGGCGGCGCAGGCCAAGAACCCCGCGCTCACCGAGACCGCCGCGGACCGCTGTGCGCTCGAGCCTGCCACTGGCAAGGCGATCGTGATCGGAATCCTGAACCCGGTGGTGAAACGCGGTGCGGTGCTCTACGAGGGCAGCGGACCGACCCGGCGCGAGGATGGCATCGATTGGATCCAGTGCAGCGAAGCCGAGATGCTGAGTTACCTCTGGCGCACGATCCAGGGGCGTCAGATCGTGACCTTCAACGGGTTCTCGTTCGATGGGCCATTCCTGACAGGCCGCTCGTATATCCATGGGATCAAGCCCCTCCATCGGTGTGCATCGAGGTGGTACGACCGCGATGTGCACATGGACCTGCGCGAGGAGCTGAGCATCTGGGGCAAGGCGAAGGCATACAACCTCGACTTCACGTGTGAGTTGCTCGGGATCCCGAGTCCGAAGGGTGAGCTCGATGGATCGAAGGTCGGCGAGTGGTACCGCGCCGGGCGCATTGCCGAGATCGCGGCGTACTGCCTGCGGGATCTCTGGGCAACCACGGCTCTGTGGCAGCACTTGGCACCATGTCTGCCGTCTTGGACGAAGTAGGGCTTGCGCTGCGCTAGCCATCCGCTATACTCGCGCCATGGCAAACAGCAAACCCGTCGAACCAAGTCCTATCCATCCAGAGTGCATCTTTCCGAAGTCGTGTGCGATTCGGGAGTTCACTGGCGACGGCGTCTCGGTTGGCCGGTGTTGGTTTCATGTCGGCGACAACGACGTGTGCCCACGGCATGGTGACGTACGCGAGGTCATGACGCGGCACCGAGAGACCGGAAAACTCACCGATGATCCAAGACGGGCCGGTGGTGCGGTCGGCAAGTGAAGCTGTCGATGAAAGATCGCTGCCCGTGGATATGGAGATCAAAGCGCTGCCCGAACAAGCGCTCGTCGGTCGACGCGACGCTGTGTGGCAACCATCACCAACTCGAGCGACAGATCGCCGGGTTCATTCGCATGCGGGCGTATGTGGTCTCCGCACGGAAGCTGCTGCGAGAGGCGCAGACCGTCGATCGTGATGAGGTCTACACGTCGTATATTCCGGGATGCCGAGATATGGCGAACTGGATGAGCACGTGCGACGACGGGATCTACGCGAATATCATCGCAATGGACGAGGCGTGGCTCAAGGCGCGTCCAGGTCTCGAGCGCAAGGCGTTCCAGAAGGTCTTCGAGGATTCGTGAGCCATCCGTACCGAGAGTCAATGACGTCAACGGCACCGGCTCCACGACGATGGTGGTCACGGTTGCGGTGTTGGCTGGGATTCCATCAGGACGTGAACGAGTACGCTGGCTACCACGCGATGATCAAGACGTGTCGGGCATGCGGCGACCGCGTCGTGGAGATGGACTGATGGAGACGGACGATCTCATCGTGCGGTTGAAAGAGGCGAAGCGCGAAAGCGACGAGCTTGCCGCCGCGTTCCTCGCACGCCTCGCTGAGATCGAACAGTCGCTCGAGGCTCTTCAGCGCGAGGAAGACGACATCCGCATGGCTCTTCGTGCGTGCGGCCATCTCCCCGCGCAAGAGACCGTTTCGGAGATTTTCGCGAGCCTCGAGAAGGGCGATCTCACGCTTGGACTCGCACTGCTCGCAGTTGTGCAGGTGGCTGGACAGATTACGGCAGCGGCGATGATCAGCGAGTTCGCGCAGGCGAACAAACGCATCACGACGAGTGCGATCCACCTTGCGCTCTATCGCTTCAGAGGAAGGGGACTGATCATACGGGTCGACCCGAAGAGGGGATCAGCCTATCGGATCACGGCAGAGGGCCGCGCGCATCTGGGACGCCACCGATGACGGACTACCGCGCAGAGTTCCAACAGGAACTGATGACAAGGGTCGCCATGGGCGGCGGCACGCTGCAACAGGCCGTCGCGCTGATGGGCGCGTTCAGCGATCTCTCGCCCATCGACTTCCCGGACGAACTCTTCGGCACTGACTGGATTCGGTGCAGTTGGTTCGGTGACAAGCGGGCCATGCTCTTCGGCAGCATGATGAATCCAAGACGGACCGCAGCACTGCTCCTGATCGGGTGTGTCCCAACCGGGCCTCGCACGCTGATCAACTACGAGTTCGAATACTTCTACGAGGGCAATTCAGTTGAGAAGCTCCGCCCGGCGCAGATCGATGCGCTCCAGCGAGTCCTCCTCCGCGTGCTCCATCAGCTCACGCGAGAGACAGGCGGAACTGATGGGGTGACCGATGCCCTGCTCGCGATCTATGTCGAGGCGGAGGTCTACGCGCACCCGAAGAGCGGCCTCGCGATTGTGGAGCATCTCGCAAGACTGCCGCGCCGAGACGCGATGCTTGCAGCATCGCAGAGGACGGATGATCACGACCATGAACCCTGATAGGATCGTCAACCATGGATCTGCAACTCGTGACGGAACGAGTCGACGTCTACAAGAACCTGCATTGGTCGCAGGACGGCAAGACGGTCTACTCGATCCGGGAACATGGCGGCCGTGTGCTCGATCATCAGCCCATCGTGATCCTGCGCGACTGCACCATGACCGTGCAGCCCGCCGGGCGTCGCGCGGTCGCCGCCGGTGGGCCCAAGAACGTCCACGCCTGGATCACCGGCGTGCGGATGTTTGCTGCGACCTTCAGTCATGCAGTGCAACTCCGGTACGATCCACGTCTCTTCGAGACCTTCGTCGTCGCGAGCACCGGCGAGCCTGTTCACCGTGCCGCCCTGGTGCGCTTGGATGGTCGCGGGGTCTTCGCGGTCCTGTAGTCGAGCACGCCGATGGCTGAACGTAACAGTTGGGGGGAGCCTCGGATGCTGGCCGCGCTGCGCGAGCGGTATCAGCCACCGGCCTGGGCCTTCCTGTCGCACGTGCGAAATCAGACCGGATATGGCCGGACGACGCGTACGGCCGATGGCATGGCGATGTCCCTGTATCCGTCCCGCGGTCTCGAGCTGCACGGGATCGAGATCAAGGTCGAGCGCTCGGACTTCTTGCGGGAGTTGAAGGACCCCGAGAAGGCCGCGGAGATCCTTCGCTTCTGCAACCGATGGTGGCTGGCTGTGAGCGATCCGGCGATCGTGCAGCCCGGCGAGCTGCCGCCGACCTGGGGGCTGCTCGTGCCGAAGGGCAAGGGCTTCGCTGTGAAGGTCGACGCGCCGCCGTTGACGCCAGAGCCGATCTCCCGTGCGTTCCTCGCCTCGATCTTCCGCAATGTGGTCGACATCTCCACCAGGATCAGCGGTGAAGAGATCGCCGCTCTGGCTGCCAAGCGTGTCGAGACGAACAAGGAGGAGCTCGAGATGAGGCATGCAAGCTCGCTGCGATACGAACGCGGTGTCGCTGAAAACGCGAAACGCGAAGCGGCCCACCTGAGAGAGACGATCGCGAAGTTCGAAGCGGCATCTGGTGTGGCCATCCAGTCCTGGGATGCCGAGAAGATCGGTGAGGCCGTGCGCTGGGTCCGTGAGAATGACAGCTCGGTCCTACGCGAGCGCCTCGCCCACATTCGCACCGTCGCCGTAGGGATCATCGAAGTCGTCGATCGGGCCCCAAAGTAGCGGTTGCCCGGGTCGCTATCGATGTGCTATCCATTCGTTCGATGAACCTGAACCCATCGATGCCACACACGCTCGTCAAGATCAGTTCCGTGTATCTGTTCGCGGCCGAACGCGATGACGGTGGGGGAGACATCCCGGTGGTCTTCTTGAAAGAATCGGATGCGGTGAACCTCGGCGTCGCTCGGCTACGCGAACTCTATTCCGGCGCCAGCGCTGAGTTGGTGGACAGCGTAGTCGCGGAGTTCGAGCGAGAACTCATGATCGAGTTCTCACACAAGGATGGCCAATACATCCTGTCCGTGCAGACCTGCGAGCTACGAGGCGAGCGGGACACTCCATGAGCCGCGTCTTCTTGCTCATGGTCGAGAACGACAGCAAATCGGTGAAGGTTGCTCCGTTGGCATTCACCAGCGAGTCGCACGCGCTGGTCCATGGCGCGACGTTTCTGCGTAATCTGCTGGCTACTCACGACGAAGAGGTCGGCGAGTCGATCGTCGCCGAGTTCGAGCGCGATCTCAGCACAACCTTCCTCACCGAGATCTGGACGTTCAATGTCCGGGTCCAGAGCTGTGAACTGCTGGGCGACGTGCGTCGGAAGGAGCGCGGCGACGCATGCGGTCTATGCCAGCACGCCCGCGACCTGCATTGCAGCAAGCTGATCGACTCCGCCAACGGGATCGAGCGCGCGGCGACCGACGAGAACAAGTGCATCGTCTTCTACGGCGCGGACAACGCCTGCGGTTGTCCGGGGTTCGTCGAGACCGAACTGAGGGTGGGATGAGCGCGACGGATCGATATGCGCCCGACGTTCTCGCCTGCTGGGCCTATTGGGAGGCGCTGCGTCGCATCGGATTCGATGCGAACGACATCTTCATCACGACCTACCAGGAGGCGGTGCTCGGATTCGAGGTCTGCGCGGTGATCCTTCGCACGCAGTGTCGAGAGTTCAAGATCAACGCAGCGAAGCTCACGCGAGACAGCGAGACTTTCATCGCTGCATGGGTGGTCTTCGGCAATGACATGCTCGAAGGCCGGATCTCTAACGAGATGATGGAGGCGGCGTGGAGGGCTCGTCCGATGGATATTGGGATGCTGCCGATGGGCCTTCTCGAGAAGGGCTTCCAGCTCCCGGGAACGCCATCACGATGAGCTGCAACTGGCGATTGGAGTGCTCCTGCGGTTCGGCGCAGCCGGACGAGTTCGGGATGAACCACGCCGACGGCGACCTGCTCGCGATTCTGGACGCGCGCCCGCAGATCCTTGCGCTGTGCTCCGCTGGCATCGCCTTTTCGATCGAGGTCTGCGGCAAGTACATGGCGATCTCCAGCGAGTGGTTCGTCACGCACAACGGCGATGGTCACGTCATTCGACTCATCGACGAGAATGGCCGCATCATGCCGGAGTCGGCGAGGCCATGAAGCCCAGGGAATACCGCGCGCGAGTCCAGGCCCTGCTCCGCGCTGCGCGGCAGTGGCGCGAAGAGCGCATTGAACTCGGGCAGCGGATCATGAACTGCGGCGACGCGAAAGAGGTCATCCAGATGCACATCGATCCCGTGACCGAGAGCACTCTCCTCGGCGCCATTGACGCGTTGGACGATTGATGGGCGCAGCAAGCTCATGGCCTGATCCCGTTCCAGAAGGGGATCGTTGGTGGGAGCGACTCGTCGCGCGGCTCGAGCGCTTTCACAGCGCTCGCCGCGCGAAGACCATTCGCGTCGGCGATGGCTATCGCGCCACCGAGATCGATGTTCCGGGAGAGCGCCCGGCCTACCTCGCACGAATCGAGCAGGTGGGACGCTATCTCGATGCGCTCCCCTGGGCTCGCGCCGGTCGCATCGGCGGCATGAGCCTTGTCTTTGGTCTGATGCTGAGCGGACTCGTCGCAGGCGCGTACTACGTGTTCGCGACGCGGGATGCGAACGCAGTCGTCAGCGAAACGCGCTGGACCTTTCATGTCGGCATGCGTGCCCGACGAATCAATCACGGGAGTGACTGGCATGACCGGATGCATGCCCATGCATTCGATGTGAGCTGCACCACCCAGGTCCGCGGCCATCATCTGTGCAATCCGCATCAATGCAATCGGCACCAGGAAAACTACGACTGTCGTTGCCGCACCACCACATCCGGCTCGGGCCGTAATCGATCGTCACGTACGTCCTGCTCGACCTGTTCCCGCACCGTGTACGACACGTGCTGGGATTCTTGCACCGACTACGACAGCCACTGTGAATACGAGTACCCGAGCTGGCCGCAGACCCAGGAGCGCACGCTCGTCGGGAACGACCACATGCCGATTCGACCGCCGGACCTGATCGCCGTCGGCGGCCAGACCTGCATCACCGACGACGAGGCGCTCCACGATCGTGGGTTCGACGAGTGCACCTGGGATACGCTCGAGTACATGGTGCAGTTTGATGCCCGCGAGACAGGGCATTGGTCCATCGCGCCGAGCGTATTGTCAGAATATGACCGCTACCAACGGGGCGCGCACTGGCACGTGCAATACAATCACGCCGGTATGTTTCGACCCATTGCGCCATCGCGCTGAGAGGTGCTCGCATGTCGGATGACTCACTGCCGTTGTTCCGCTATGGGAAGTGTCCAGAGTGCCCGCTGCTTCAAGCGAAGATCGCGGATCTCGAGGCCACGCTCGAGAGTACGCGTACCGAGCTTGAAGCTGCACGCAGCAGGATCATCGGCCTGAGCATGACGAGCTTTCGGATGACTCGCTCCACCGACCCCGAGACCAGCGCCGCTGCTGCGGAGGAGGCTGCCAAGGCGGCGCGCAAGGTGGCCGCGGCGGTGAGGGTCGCGATGGCCGATGGTGTTGACCGGAACGACGAGGAGATCCTTCTCGCCTGCGCGACGCAGGGATACACGACCTCGTTGGACCGCATCCGGCATGGGCGCCTCGCGCTCGAAAAGTCCGGGGAACTCGTGTCGACCGGCCACACGCGACTTACGGTGCGTGGCAAGCCCTCGAAGACATGGATCGCGGTCAACGTGCAGCCACCAACGGAGCAAATACTGTGAAACTGGGCATTGGAGATGGCACCGCGGAATCGCATGGCGAGCGGATCCGCGCAGGTATCGCTCGACGCGGGACCCGGGCGGCCAAGGTCAGCAAGAAGAAACGTGCGATGGTCATGGCAGTGCCGCCTGCGCGGTGCTGGGCTGGCACCAACGAGAACTGTCGCTGCGTCTTGCCGCGCGGCCACTACACGCCGCCGCCCGGACAATCGCCCCATCAGGCCGCCGACGGCTCAAGGTGGTATGGAGTATCTCCTCGAAGCGGTAGACTGCCGCCCGAGGCACTTGGAGTTCATGGGTAGCGCACTCACGCTGGCTGGCTGGATCGCTCTCGTGCTGTGTGCCTGGATCGGTGTGGCTGCGCTCGCGCTCGTAGCGCTCTCGCTCACCATTGCGCTGATTGATCGCTGGACCAGAACCCACGATCTGATCAGCGTCGTCGTGAAGCTCGCGCTCGAACGCCAGAAGAAACGCGGAAAGACGCGCGGGCCATCGTGAATGACGCTGAGTTCCAGTATGAGTGCAGGGTTTGCGGCATCGCGGCTCGCTACTGGCGGCTGAACTGTCCAGGCTGTCACCGCGAGGGGAAACTGCGTGCGCGGATGGCCGGTCATGCGGCGCTTCGGGCGCGTATTCGTCCGCTGAACATGATGACCCGCGAACATCCACCGCGGGTCTCCACGGCGATGACCAGCATGGACCTTGTCCTCGGCGGCGGCGCCGTCCCTGGGTCCGTAGTGCTGGTGGTTGGCGACCGCGGCGTCGGCAAGTCGACGCTGCTGCTGCAAGCGTGCGTCGGACTGAGCATGACTCTCCCGCGCGTGCTCTACGTGTCCGGCGAAGAGGCTGAGTCGCAATTCTCGCGGCTGGTGGCGCGGCTCGGATATGGCGACTCGAGCCGCGTGAGCTTCCTCCAGAGCGAATGGATCGAAGAGCTGCTGTGGGCTGCGGATGTGCACCGCCCGCAGGCGATGGTGGTCGACTCGGCCCAGGCCTTTGCCTCGCCGTCCGAGAAGGGGCAGCGCGGCGGCACTGCGCAGATTCGCCGTCTGACGCGAGATCTCGTGCGGCTTGCGAAGCAGGCCAACATCACGGTCTTCCTGGTCGGCCAGACCAACGACGACGGCAGCGTCGCTGGCCCGAAGAAGCTGGAATTCTGGGTCGATGCGGTCATCCGCTACAAGCGCGTGGCACGGTCCGCTGAACTCCGCGAGATCATGGCCGACAAGAATCGCTTCGGGAAGGAAGGCGATCGCTACATCCTCGCGATGACCGCCGCTGGACTGGTCGACACCGGTGAAATCATTACCGCCGAGTCCAAGGCCACCGCCAGGAAGGACCGCGAGCGCGATGAAGATGATCGTCGCGCCGCCAAGAAGTCCAAGGGGAAGAAGGGGAAGAGCCAGTCGCCCTCGTCACGGCCGCCGCCGCCGATGCCTCGCACGCCTGCGCCAAGCACAGACGACATTCCGCCGCCCCCACGCATCCCGGCGCGCCCGTTCACGCCGACCATCGTCCGCAAGCCACCAGCACCACCGATGCTGATGATCGTGCCGGATCCGCCGGAAGAGCGGGCCGCAGAGCCGCCTGCGGAGCAGCCCGTGGCCGCGCCCGTCATCGTTGCGCCACAGACTCCGGTCGTTGTGTCCGAGCCAGAATCCGAGCCCGTAGCGCCAGAGCCCGAGGTCCTGCCCGATAGTCAGGACGAGGGCGAAGAGGGCGAAGAGGGCGAGGAAGAGAGTGAAGACGAGGATGGCGAGGGCACCGAGGATGATGCCGAGGAAGACGACGCCGAAGAGGGCGACGAAGAGGGCGATCCCGCAGAAGCCGTCGAGTCTGTCGATGCCGAGGTCGAGGACGATCCAATCGCGCGCAACCTCAAGAAGCGCGAAGAACACGCGCGTCGAACAGAGGCGGAGCGCAGGTTCTTCCAGGGGAAGATTGACGCTCAGAAGAGCGCGCCACCTGTCGTGGCCGAGTCCGAATCAGAGCACGATCCCGAGATGGGAGACCTCGACCGCGTGATCAGAGAGAACTTCGAGCGCAGCGAGCAGGGCAGACGTCTGCGGGTCGTGCCGCCTCCGGCACCGGCGCCAGACAAGCCAGACCCCAGCGACCCAGACGGTACCGAATAAGACAAACCAGTGTGGTCTCGCCAAGTTGATGACCAAGGAGCCCTGCGCCGCGTCGTCCGGGGGGACGGACTCTTCGCGGCGTTGGGACATCCCGCTTCACGACGCAGGAGTGAGCGGCGTCGTTGGCTTGATTCACAGGGAGCGTGATGCAGCGCCCATTTGCGAATCCGACCCTGAGTTTGCACGGTTTCCACGGGACGAGCAACGGCTGTCCACAGCTTGCCCACAGAAAACACACAAGGTGCTGGCTCGTGGTGTGGGAAAGCCGTAGGATCCTCGCCGGTGGAGCCAAAATCCAAGAGAAAGCGCGCCGAGGGCCTGTTGATAACGCCCGAGGTTGTTCCCCTGCCGGGGGAGGTCTCTCGCGCTCTCAACCTCCAGCACATCGGCATCGTACGAGAGGCCTGCAAGTCGATCGAAGCCGCGGTGGGATTCATCGACCCGTGGAACGAGATCCTCGTAGGCCGCCTTCACCACCTCTGTGAGAGCCTGATTCGCCGCGCTGCGGCACTCCAGGTGATCGCCAGCGCCTTCGATGGCGCGCCTCATAGCGACGTGCTGCGCCAGCTTCGTGTGCGGATGACCCGTCTCGTAGGCGAGGCGGATAGGGCGTTCACCGGCAAGGGCGTACGCGAGAATCCAACCGGGACCCGCAAAGAGTGCGATGCCTCGCTCGCAGTCTCGCGGGCCCACGCCTGCAAGGCCGAGCGTCTCAGCTTGATGGCGCTCGATTACACCTCGAGCGTCCGTCCGCATCATCTGAATTCGGTGCTCCAGAGCACGATCGCCTGCTGTCTCGCGCTCGCGGAAGCGATGCATATCGCCGGATGGATGCAAGAGTCGGAAGCGCTCGTCCGCATCACCGCTGACATTCGACCCGGGCTCGCGCCCGTCGAAGTCCGAGCCGCGGTGTGAATCGCAACTGGCTGATCGCGGGCGCCGCGATCGGCGGCGTGCTGATGTTCGTCCTGGCGCCCAAGGCGCGTGCAGCAACGACGCCGAGCACACCGAGCCGCTTGCCGACCCCCATACCGAGCCCGTCGAACTCGCGCGAGACCACCTTCACGGAGAGCGTACCCATGGGAACCGGATTCGCCGCCGTCATCGCACCGCTGTCTGACACCGCGCGCGAGCAAGCGATCCTGCGCGCCGCGAGAGCCGACGAGGTCCCCGCGTTTCTCTCGCAGCTTGTTCCAGTGCAGCTCAGCGCGCCGGGTCACACGGCCACGATCTACGTGGCGCCGGACTACTTCGGAATCGGCACCGATGCGGACTGGCTGCGCACGCCGATGTATCCACAGACGGCTCAGGCGGTTGCCGATGCACGCAACTCAGTGCTCCCCACCCGCAAGATCGTCAACGCGATCTTCGCGGCGGCACAGAAGATCGGATTCATCGGTGAGACCGATAGCCGCGCAGCGACCGCGACGTACGTGAAACACCATCAGGCGATCGAGCGCGCGCGACAAGGGCGCACCGGTCTTCTCGCGGGCCACAAGAAGGACATCGTCATCACTCCGGCGTTGACGAACCATCCTCATCACGTCGCGATCTATGGCGCGTGGTACAGCAATGCCGCGCATCCGATCCAGGACCTGAACGCCAGCAGTCACAGCGACCAATACGTCGATTACTCGCACGGCGTAAGGCTGATCTCGCGAAACATGCTGGTGGACGGGCAGCCCGCCGACCTGCTAGCCGTACTCGCAGATCCGCGCCTGAGCGTCCTGGTCTCCGATGAGGGCCCGGTGCATCCGGCGAAGTACCCCGTGTAGGAGGCCGACGATGATCGACAAGAGCGAGGAACCCAGGAATTCCGTGAGCGCCAGCGACGGCGAGATCATCGACGATGGCGACGTCGAGACACCACGCGTCCCCCGCGAGGAAACTCCAGAGCAGCTCTTGGCCCACGAGCGCCTGCGCGAGAGACTGGCCGAGATCGACCCAGAGATGCTGATGGCCGATGGCTTCGAGGGAGCAATCGTCGGCGTGGCATCGCGATGCGCGATGGAGCCGGTGATCGTCTACGACCGGGCCAAGTGCATCGAGATTCTCATGCAGCGCGACGGAATGGATTACGAGGAAGCCGTCGAGTACTTCGACTTCAACGTCGCCGGTGCCTACGTGGGCGAGCGCACACCGATCTATCTCGAGCTGCTGGCCGACCTGCCCGACGACTAGGGCTGACGCAGAGCCGCGAAGCGAGCGGTGAGTTCATCGACTTCATCGGCCGCCAGTCCGCCTGGAGCCGGGGCCACTGCTGGAGTTCCCGCAGGCGATGGTCGAACGGCGTGCAACTTGTCGCTCGAGCTGCGGCCAGTGCGCGCCATCGTCTCGGCGTTGTCGATCAGCTCCGCGGCTGAGCGACGTACTCGCGCCAGCACCGGACTGAGCTTCGATTCCATCGTTTCGCATGCCTCGAGAACACTCGGATCGGCCTTGGCCTCGGAGTTCATTGGATACCCTTTCTTGAAACGCTGGTTGTTACTTGCTCCACCGATCCATCGCCTCTTTGGTAGCTTCGAGCCCATTGCTGACCGTCGTCAACATTGCAACACATTCCGTCGTCAGCCGCAAAAGCGCAGCGGCCATCGCCTGATGATCGGCGACGCGCTGATCATGGATGGCTTTGAGCTGCTCCTCATGCCGTTTCGCCACTACCGCCGCAGCGTCCTCGTTGCGGCGGGCAGTTTCGTCACGCCTCTTGTCCATCGTATAGATCGCGAACAGAGCGATCAAGAGAAGAGCTCCAAGAATTCCGTTCTTTAGGAGTTCCGCCGAGGCTGCGTCCATCCTCGAAGAATCGGCTACTGCGGGTTCAACTGCAAGTTTGCTCCCGCGCCAACCATACGACATTGCGCGCCACGTGTGTGAACGGGACGAGGCGTGTAAGATCGATTCACGATGGCCGCTACCGAAGTCACCCTCATTCCATTCGCACCGTCACAGCTCGGTACGGCCTCGGTCCCCATCTCGAGCACCGACGCTCGACGGATTCGTGCGGCCGAAGCGCTACAGATCGGCGGCGACATCCAGATCGCCATCGACGGACCGATGTATTCGGCGTGCTCACCAGAGCCATGCGGATCGCCAGACTACTTCCTGCTGGACCGCGCGCGCGACATCGCCATCACCGGACGGTACCCCACCCGTGGCGCCACCATCTCGGTCGTTCCAGGACAACCCGCAGTCGCCATGCTCGGGAATCATTTCCCGGAGACAGCCAGCATCGCGGTGCAGGGATACCCGACGCTGGTCTGGAATGGCCGCAACGATGCCAGTACCGCGGTGAACACGAGCAGCGTCTGGCGCGCCGCACTCGGCATTCTCGATGATGGGCGGCTGTTCGTGGCGGTGGGCCATGGCACCATGCACGAGTTCGCAGAGGCCCTACGGCAGCGGCGCGCGAAGTTCGCGGTCTATCTCGACGGTGGTGGCTCGACGTCGCTGGTGAGTCGGGGCGGCAGCCGCATCGGACATCCCGAGAATCGCGCCGTCGCGGAGTGGATCACGGTACGCGGGTCGACGTCGCATTCGACCGGCCCCGCCATCGCGAGTACTCGGGGCAGGATCAGCGGCGGGCATGCACTTGCCCTCGGGACCGGACGCATCGGCCTGTGGGCGATGGGGCGCACGTGAGCAAGAAGCGTCTGAGCCAGGGCAAGACCGATGAACGGCTGTCCCTGCGAAAAGATCCGATCGATCAGCTCTATGTTTTCTGGACTACGCATACTATCCCGCCATTGGCATGGGCAATTGAATGGTCACGAGGTGGACAGGTTGATCCTGTGAATGCGATTTGGGCGGCATCGCTCAAGCCTGGAATGATGATCAACCTTGTCTTTTACTGGTTACGAGAACAGAACGACACGCCGGACGGTCGTGCCGATCTCATCCATCTCGTCGCATCAGTATTCGAAGTTGGCAGATTCGTTTGGAATGACGAGGGCACCTTTCCAGACCAAGTCATTCGAGCCATGCTCATCGGGGAGTCTCCGAAACTTCGAGATCGAGAATCAGCGCTGGAAGCGGCCATTCGTCTGTATAGCGACTCGTTACGTGCCGGTGCGGCACTGTCGATTCGCGAGCCATTGATCGGCGGCGAGAAGCATCCTATTGGTGCAGCGATGTGGGCAGTTGATCACGTTGCTCAGGCGATCGGCTTGGCAGGTCCTGCTGGACATGCCGAGGATCTCGAAGCGCATCGCATCGTCTCCGATGTCATTCGCGCGCATGTCCCAGCACCGACATATGCTGAATTCCTGGCGTGGATCGAACGGCCGCATCGATGACACCCGACCCTATCGGCGAGCTATACGAGTGGCTGAACGAAGGCGTCGCTCCGCCGTTGCGATGGGCAATCGAACATTCGGCAGACGGCCAAGATCCGGTTACAGCGGTCTGGAATGCGTCAGCACACGTTTTCGTCATGACAAGACTTCTTGATGTTCTTCGTCAGGACGAAGTCGAATTACGTCGTGCGATGCAGGCAGTTCTCGAGCTCGGTAGTTTCGTGTGGATAAAGCACATAAAAGAGGTGACCGATGTGCTTCGTTTGGGTGATCCGATACGACTGCCAAAATCATTGGCGAGAGCCTCGAAGGAATATCTATCTGCCATCGAGCGCGCACAAGTGATGGTGGACCCAGTCTTCAAGCCAGAAGGCAGGCGCGACGCTATTCACTGGTCAGTCAGTGAAGTGGCGAACGCCATCGGAATGGCGACTGAAGGAATCGCCCATGCCCCGGCGGCGCACCACGCTGTTGCCAACGCCATCCGCTCTCAGGTCGTGCCGCCGACGTTCCCGGAGCTGATCGCGCGGATCGAGCGTGGTTCGGCATGAGCAAAGCTGTATCGACGAGTCAGGACCCAATCCGGGAGGTCTTGACCTTTGCGCAGGACGGAACGGCTCCGCCGCTGGCATGGGTAGTCACGCGGTCCAGAGGCGGACAGATCGATCCCGTAAGCGCGGCCTGGATCGACTCTGTCGAGCCAGCGCACATGGCTGATCTCTTGGAACACCTCCGCCCATCTGCACTGCATGGAGTGATGCTGGCACTCATCGAACTCGGCCATGCGACTCTCATGAGAGCTATCCGGGAGGGCCGGAAAGGAGCCACCCTGACCAAAGCCATTGGTCGCTATCGAGCCGCTCTTGATCAACTTCCTGACGTTACTCGCGGCGAGATACGCGTATACTGGCTGGTCCAACTGATGACAGAAACGATCGGGTGGTTGTTCGATGGCGATGGTAAGTCTCTGCAATCACGTCAGAGAGTCGCCGATGAAATCCGTGCTCAGATACCTCCGCTCATGATGTCAGAGCTTCTTGCGCGGATCGAGCGCGGTCCAGCGTGAACCGTCCATCCCGCAGTCTCGACGACATTCTGGACTTCTTCCGGGAAGGCACTGCCCCGCCGCTTGCCTGGGCAGTCGAATATTCGGACGGCGGCCGGATCGACCCGGTGACCGCAGCTTGGCGAGCGTCCACCGATCCGTATGCCATCCTCGCTGTTGTCCACGCTGGCTTGGGACGTCCGGTTTCCCTCGAGCAGTTCAGTGCGATCGCGCAGGCAGTCTTGGCCCGGGGCGCCTGGATCCATCAGCGAGAGTCGCAATGGCGCATGCGGGTAGCCGACCTCCTTCGTCGCGCGACGCGCCTGAGTGAGTCGGAGGAGAATGTGCTTGTCGTCGAGCGCGGTGCCATTCAGCAGTACATGGACGCGGTCGAGAGTGCGACCATGAACATGCTCGGTCCTCGGCATGCGATGAGCGATTCGCAGGATGTCTGCGCCGGGATGGCCATCAGAGTCGCGCGAGCAATCGCGGTGCTCACTCGCCGAAACGAGAGCGACGTCATGCCGGAGGTTTGCGATGCGATGCGCAGCGCCATCCGCCCAGAGCCGAGCCTCTCTGAAATGCTCACAGTGATCGAGGGGCGTCGATGAATCGAGCAAGAGAGCGGCGTCGACTCGACGAGTTCGTGAGAGCCCACGCTGACAAGTTCGATCTGGCGACCGTGGTGGCATTGATGAGCGCCATCGAGTCCGATGCAGGTCCGCGCATCGATTTCTCGATGCTCGACGGCGCACTCCGGCTTGTGCGATCCAGATCGGCACGGTTCACCGACCCTGCGATGTTGCCGCGATTGGTCCTGCTGGTGGCCATGCCGCCAGAGCAGCCAGTCATGGACGATGATGTAGCGGAGAGATATCTCGAGGAGGTGAACGCTCTGATGGGATTCCATGGCGTTGTCAGCCTCGACAATTCCAGCAGCCGACCGGCAGCGCTCTATGTGAACACCGGTGAGACGTACGATCCAACCGTGCTCTACGATGTTGCCAACGGTACGTTCACGGTCATTTCGTGGGGCGCTTGGCTTGAATGGGCCGAAAATAAGCGGCGCCCGCGCCTGCACTTCGGCTGAGCCACAGAGTCACGATGGAACAAGTGGCGTTACGCCGTGTGGAAGAACCGCCGCTCTTCGGTGGTCATCCGGTCGCCCGACCTGCCCATGTTGATCCAGTACATCCGAAACTTCATCGCAAGCGCGGTCGCGCGGTCCCGCAGCTCCCGCGGTTTCGATGCATCGCTGGCGAGCTGTTCGAGCCCGATGAGGAACTGAACGTCGGCCTGTCTTCGTATCTCGCGCGCTGCGTGCTCGTTCATCGGAACCTTCATAGCACGACTGGCGGGTCACGGGTCACCGGTCACCGCTGCTTGCAGCTTGCAGTAGTGCTATCACCGTGCTAGACATCGGCGATGGCGCCACGTGACATCATTTTCGGGGGACTCGGATGATCGAGCTCGTGTGCGACGTGTGCGAGAAGCGCGAACGGATGCCGCCGGTCGATGCCGAACGTGACTTGCCGAAGGGCTGGCTCCGTCCGCCGACTGACGATGACGAGCGACTCCTCGGATCAAGGATTCGAGTCTGTTCGGAGCAATGCGCGCGCACCGTCTGCAAGACATACCCCGGCGTGCTGGCGATGATCGGCGGCGTGCTCGACCCGGCAGTCGGGCATACGAGGACCTGCTCGCGGCGTCACTGGCAGAAAGTCACAACGCAGTCATTCACGCGCGCTTTGCGACGGATCCGGCGGAGAGCGCTCTGCACTTCACAAAGGCGCTCGCCGCGATCGAACGCAGTCTCGCAACGGTCGTGAAGCGGTTGCAGACCCGGCCCAACCCGGGGGCCCTCATCGCCGGAATCCCCATGGCGATGCTCATTGGCATCGGTGCGGTCGGCGCGATGCTCTGGACCGCCTTGAGGATGCCGAAGACGAAGACAAAGGAGTAGACCATGGGAAACAAGGAACGCACGCTCTACCGCACGCGGATCGAAATCTGGTCGCGAGTCGACCCGGTCAAGAACGACTGGGATCTACGCGATTTCGCAGGCGCCGAACAGAACGAGGATGCATCGGTCGTTTCGTCAGTCACGGAGATCGTCTCTCCCTCGGAGAGCGCGACGATCATCGCGGAGTTCGGAGATGCCATCACCGCTCTGCGCGACGGCGACTGATGCCGACGTGGATCACCGCGGCCATCGTCGCCTGTTCGCTGCTGCGCGGTGACCACAATGTACCGATGGCGAATCGCGATGAGATCGCGCACGCCGAAGCTGTCGCATTCATGGCTGCGGTGCAGCCTCACCTCTCGCTTGACCTGCTCCTCGGAGTTGGGTACGTCGAGAGCCGTTTCAATCCCACCGGCAGCCAGCGAGATCGCGACAACGGGGTATTCGGTGTAATGCAGCTCCTCGCGCCCCAGTTACGCTGCTGGGGACGTCCGCAACGCACGGAATGGTGGACCTGGAGACGGCATCATCGGCGTCGCGTGCACCATGTCCGGTTCATACGCCACGATGATCCCGCAGCATGCACCGAAACGCAGACCGCCGCGCGCGCGGTCATGTTCGACCCGGGTGAGAACATTCGACGCGGGTCGAGTCTATTGCTACGTCGGTACACCCAGACCCAGGCCGCACGGCATTCCGCACGCGTCTATGCGAATTGGGTAGGGAGCTACTGGCATGGGAGCGTGCCGCTTCGCAGGCAGCGTCGTCTCCTGCGAGAGTTCTTCCGCTATGCCGGGCGCGTGAATGGCGCCAGCAACCGCATGCATCACCAACTCGAGCAATGTCGCAACGAGGCCAGCCCATGAGCGACACGCCATATCGCTCGAACGCAGAGCCACTGCCGCAGTCCACCGGATGGCCACCGCTCGCGGCTCGCGCGACGGAATGCCCGATGGTACCCTCGCCGGGATGTCGTACAACGGACGAGTACAAGGGACGATCTGATGGCAGCCGACACGCCAACGCGCTGGCCCTGGATCATCGGCGGCGTCGCCGCCCTTGCGGTGGCGAATGTCGTTTGGTCAGGCTACCGGCAGACGCGCCAAGAGCTGGACGAGGACTGTGACGAGTTCCTGCGCCAACTCTCTGATCGGAGGCCGCGCCGAGGCGCCTGCCGATATTGGCTCGGACTCCCAGAGTCTACCAAGCGTGACCTGCTCGCACGGTTCTTCGCCGCACGCGCAAGCACCTTTCCTCAGAGTCGGCCTCTCGAGGAGGCCGTCGAAGTGGTGGATGCCCGCTGCTACACCAGCGAGACCGGCATCTGAGGTGAGCCCTCACTGACCCAGTAGCATCGGAGATTCGTTCGATGGACAAGATGTGTATGACTGTCGATGCGGAGTTGAAGTGCCCCGAGTGCAACGCCGATGTGAAAGTCGTACGCGACGAGAACGATCGGCCTGGAATTCTTCATCAGAGTCCGACGTGCGAGCTCTGGGACAAGACGGAAAATCCCGTCGACTTCCTACGAATTGCTCGTGAGCGGCGCGAGGGTCTGTCGTAGATCGAGCCCGCCATGGCTGAAAGAGGCGCTGTGCCACGACCTCAGATAGACTGGCCGGACGATGTACATCTCCTCGATCCGCACCAACTTCGGCGACGGCACGCTGCCCGCCGAGATCTACCTCACCGGACCGACCGCGCAGCGCTGGGCAGTGACGAAGTTTCCGCCCGCCCAGGCCCCGTCGGCGGTCATGCTGGCGGATCCGTCGTTTCGCGTGGTGGTGAGCGCCGAGAGGAGTGCTGACTTTCTGCGTTGGGCGCAGGCGGCCCTCGATCCGAACGCTGACCCGAACCGTCCGCTGTGGCAGACCTGGGGCGACGACGTCGTCGATCGGCTCCAAGCGGCGTACGATCGGATTCGCGCGGTGCGCCCGATCCCCGCGAGTGTCGGGACCGCGCTTCAGCGAGACCGCAGCTACTCGGGGCAGGCTTCGCGGCCACAGATCAGTGCCGAGACCCTGGCCCTTGCGATGGCAATCGCGGCCAGCGATGGTCGTGATGATCAGGTCGTTTTCGAAGACGTCTCTCTGCCGGTTGGCGCCGCGTTGCCGCAATACGGAGTTCGGGTCTACGACGCTACCAGCTACACGCCGGGACGGTTCAGCGCCTCGGCGTGGACCGAGACTCCGGCGCCAGCGATCGCGCCGCCGGTCGTTCCGCCTCCGGCCGCTACGCAAACGGCGCCACCAGCGCCTCCAGCAGTGACTCCGCCGCCCGCGCCGCCCGCGGCGGCCCCACCAGGAACGATCACGGCGACGGCAAAGGTCTCGATCGTGCCCTGGCTTCTCGGCGCCGCCGCGGTGGTCGGCGTCGCGTGGTGGCTCTGGCCGAAGGATGAGAGCGGCCCGCGGTCGAATCCGTCGCACTCGTTCATCGGCAGTCACGTCACACGACTCGGCCATGGGGCATCGGCCGGACGTCATGGGACGATTCTCGCGCTCGAGGGACACGGCCCGATGATGACGGCGACCGTGCGCTGGGAAGATGGCTCGGTGGGCACGGCCCATGGGAAAGACCTCGGGCTGATCGGGTGATCACGACGGTCCTCATCGCGCCGATCATGACGGTGCTGGCTCCGCCGCCGCGGTCTGCCGGGCTCGTGGAGGCCGCGCCTGCGGTCGCAGAGGACCCGGCGGTGCGGGCCGCGCGCGACGTGCGGCTCGATCTCGGAGTAGCCCTTGGCGCCGCCGCCCTCGGACTGCTCATTGGGTTCGGCATCGAACGGCGCGCTGAGCACCGTGCGATGGCACGTGCGCACGCGCACTGGCAGGTGCCACGATGAATATCAGCGTGCCCATGCCCATGGCTGTTGGTGCATCCGCTCAGGTGGGTGCCCCGCCGACGCCACTCGACAACGGGAACATCGCGATGCGACGCACGTTGATCGCGTTGGCATTCGGCGGTGTCGGGCTGGCGATGGGGGCTGCCCTGGCGCGCGCGTTCCCACCAGCGCCGCCGCCGCCGCGATGAGCCGACAGAAGCTCGAGCGAGACGAGCAAGACGAACTGATTCTCGAGGCTACCATCAGCCATCTCAGCACTGGCGATCCAATTCCGCTGTCCTGGGCTGTCGAGCACGCGACAGAATTCTCACATGCCTGGGCTCGCAGTGGCCATGCGAGTCTGCTCTTGAAGATCGCAGCATTCGCAGTGCCCCGGCCAGCACTGGTGCTCGCGGCATCCGCCATCGCGAAGAAGGCTCTGCCCAGCGCCTACGACGATCGACCCGAGAAAGCGATCGACATCGCTGAAGCATGGGCACGTGGGGAAGCATCAGCCGATGACGTACGGGAGGCATGCAACGACACGGCGGATGCCGTGACCGACCGCGGAGGCATCTCACGTGAAGTTGCCAGGGCGGCGGGGGATGCTGCCTTCCTCGCGCTGGCGGTGGATTCATACGATGCTGCGGATTCCGCCGTGAGTTCTGCGGAGGCCGCTGTCGAGGCCGTTTGGCTCAGTTCCACGACAGCTCGCACTCGGGCGGACCGCGTCGCGATCTGGGATGGCATGGCGAACATCGTACGCGCGCAACTCGCGCACCGCGACATTCTGGCCGATGTCGTGAATGCGAACCGGTCGGCGCTGTGAGCCACCCGCGCGAGTTCTCTGTAGGATTGCAGCTCCGACTGCGCCTGGAAGAAGTACTCAAATACCTATGCGATATGGAGCCTATCCCACTGCATTGGGCCGTCGCGCACGCCGAGGAATTCGCGAGAGCATGGGCCACAAGCCGCAATCCAAATGATCTGTTGAGAATCGCCTCGCGAGCTACGCCGCATGCCGAGTATGCGCGCGCCGCTCTCGCCATCGCTAAAGCTGCCCTGCCTTATGCAGCGAATGCACATGCACACGAGAAAGCCTGGATAGCGATCGATATCGCCAGCCGCTATGCGGCTGGCGACACTTCTGTTGGCATCTGGGACGTGCGCGTCGCTGCTGAAGACGCTTCCGTTGCGGCCGACGGGTCTTTCGAGGATCTCATTTCGCGACATGCGACTCGTACGGCCTCTGAGGCAGCTCTCGTGGTTTCCACCACGGTCGGCGAGGAACTCGACGAAGCGATCGATACCAGCATCGCGGCGGCAGGACGTACGCATGAGACCTTGAGCTTGCCAGCGCTTGCGGACATCGTACGCGCACAACTCGCGCACCGGGATATTCTAGCTGACGTCGTCAATGCGAACCGCGGATAGGCGGATAGGCCAGCCATGGACAGTTTCTTCGAAAGCACCGGCGACATCGTCCAGATGGTGCGCGATACGCCGCCCGACCCGAGGAATGTTTCACCCGAGGAGTGCGACGAGCTGCATTTCCAAGGCAGGAGAGTTGGGTGGGTCGGCAATGGATACATCGTCGAGGTCGAGACCGACCGCGTCCTCTTCATGCAGGACAACATCTGGAACTTCGGTCACGCCGCTGGCGTGATGGAAGCGATGGCGAAGGGCTATTGCTTCGAGATCCCGGCCGCGCGGATTCACCGCATCACCGCAGCAGATGTCCACATGACACAAGACTGGGCCAAACGCGGCGAGCTTTCGTACCAGTTGGGCATGACGCGCCCATGGACTCGAGCCGATATCGGCCAGTACGAGGCACAGCTTGTGGATGGCAATCATCGCGCCGCCGCCGCGATGGCACTCGGCGAACGATCGCTCTGGGTGTACGTGGGCGAGAACTACCGCGATGAGGTCCGAAAGAAGGACTGGACTAGGCCATCGCACCGACGGTGACGATCATCGAGGCGAAGTGCGTCAGGCTCAGCGTGGAGCTGAACTTGTTGCAGACGTCGTCGTAGGGGAACCCGTAACAGAGACCGCCCTTGAAACTCTCGTGCAGCAGAGCTGAGTACTTGTTCGTGATCGGCTGTTGATAGAATCCGCCGAGCGTGCAGAACGCACCAACATCATCCGTCAGCACCGAGCGATTCAGCGCGGCGCCGATCTGCCGCTTGATGATGCCGTCGACCTGCTGCTCGAGCGGCGGCAGTGATCCATTGATGTTGAACGCGCCGTTGCACAGGAACACGTCCGAGGAGCTCGGCATGTTGATCGCGTACGCGTTGCCCTTGTTGTCGACGAACTGGAAGACATCCGAGCCATCCACCATGCCGATGGCGGTCGTGAATCCAGCCGGTGCTCCCGTCAGCGCGAGGTCGAGCGACTCGCTCGCGTACTTCTTCCAGCACAACGCCACGTACGAGTCGAAGTAGTTGGCGTCGAAGTCGGGCGAGTACCCCGGCGCGATCACGCGGACGTTCGATGTCCCGTGGGTGACCGCCAAGCATTCGAAGCCGGGCGTGGCCGCGAAGGCTGCGAAGAGCGCGTCCCGCGTGCCGGACAGCGGGGATGTGCTCTGCGTGTGGCCGTTCTTGTCAGCGATCGCCACTTCGGTCGGGATCCCGAAGAAGTCCACGTTGGTGTTGTTCGCCCAGATCTGATTGAGCGGCGACGTCGGCAGCGAGTACTCGACCTTGTCGTACACGCGCAGGTAGTTCGGATCGCTCGGCAGGAAGAAGACCGCGTCCTGGACGGCCGGATTGCCGTTGCCGTCCTTCACGATCTTGATCTGCAAGGGCGCGCCGATCGTGAAGATGATGCGCGCCGAGATCAACGGCGGGAACGGCAACGTCGCCTTCTTGCCAAGCACGTGCTGATAGAGCTTGCAGTCGTCACCGATCTCGCACTTCTCGATGGCGCCGTTCGCGCGCACGTACGAGCAGGCGTTGGTGAGCGGGTCGGTCCCCAGGATCATCCAATAGATGTGGTGCGGCTGGTTGGATTTGTTCAGCAACGTGAGGTTCATCGGCCCATGATGCCACAGGGCCGATCGTGGTAGAACTTCCGACCATGTCGAAACTCCAAGACGTCCGCATCAGGGGTCGCGAGAAAGACCCGCGCGGCCTGCGCCCGAACCTCGCCCTGAGCGAGCTGGAGCCGGAGCTTGTGCAGATCGTGGAGGACCCGGCCGCCGTCGCATCCGCGCTGAGTGAGCCCGGGATCTATATCGCCGAGAGCTGGACGTACGCCTACCATCTGTTGCGCGCCGCGATGCTGCGCAGTGACGCCGCGCTGGTCGGCGAGCGCAGCCTGCCAGATGGACAGAAAGCGATCGCGGTCCGCGCGAAGACCCGCGCGAATCCGAAGATGATGGCGATCGATCCCGAGGCGTTCAAGCGGGTGAAGCAGGAGTACACGGACTGGCCCACGAAGTGGTGGCGCGAGGCAGTGCAGAACTCCGTCGACGCAGGAGCAACAGAGATCCGCCTGTCCACCGAGCCGCAGCCTGATGGCACCGTTCGCATCATCTGCGAAGACAACGGCTCGGGGATGGACCGCGAGGCCTTCGAACACAAGTTCATGGTGTTCTACGGGACGAGCAAGGTCGGCGCGCGTGGCGCGATGGGCGGGTTCGGCAAGGCGAAGGAACTGCTTTTGCTGCCCTGGCTCTCCTGGCGCGTTCACTCCCGGGACATGGTTGCCGCAGGCGTCGCCAACTCGTGGGACTTCGAACCAGCGCCATTCTATCGCGAAGGGACCCGGGTCGAAGTGCTGATGGCCGCCCAGGATGCAATCGATGGGGTGTCGGCCACGACCCTCCTGAGCCGAAGCTATCTCCCAGCCGTACGGTTCTGGGTGCAAGGCCAGCCGGTATCGGCCGCGCTCAAGGCCAAGAAGCGCCTGCGGACCCTCGCGGACAAGCTCGAGCTGTTTTTCTCCGACGTGGAAACGGACTGGCCGCTGCTGATCGTTCGCACCGGCGGCCTGTACATGTTCTCGCGAGACATTCCCAGCGTGATCAAAGGCAACGTGATCGGCGAGATGCTGCGCCCATCGATCGAACTGCTCACCTCGAACCGCGACGCCTTCCGTGATGCCGAGCTTCTGAGCGCGATGTGGAAGTTCGAGAACGAGCTGGCAGTCGAGACCCGGTCTGCCCTCCAGACGAAACAGAACGTCTTCCGCAAGGTCTACAAGGGCACCGGCCCGGCGGTCTCCGGCAGGGATGAGGCCGAAATCCTGCTCGCCACGGGACCAGCGCACGTTGCCGGGCCAGCGACGATGGTGATCGCGCCGGATGGCTTGGCGCGTATCGCGGAAACGCTCGACAGTATTCAGCGCGCTCGCGGCCAGCGTGGCGAGAGCGATGAGCGGACATTCGAAGCCTCCCCCGAGTCCGCAGCCCATCTGATGTCAGGGAGGTTCCTTGGCCAGGATCATCTCGAGGCTGCCATGGCGCAGCTCGTGTGGCAGCCGGATATGATCGTCGTGCAGGAGATCGCCGGATTCAAAGTGCCGCGCCGGTTCGAGCCCGCGACGATGAAGCCGCGTGTCCTGAAGCTCCTGAAGACCTGGACGGAGATGTGCCGATACGTACTGATCCAACTCGGATCCAGGGTGCAGTACGGCGTCGGATGGCTCTTCTCCGAAGAGAACGGCGCCGCGGCGGTCCGTGAAGGCCAAGCGGACTGGCTGGTGCTCAATCCGTTCCGTGATCCGAAGACCCGGCGGGAGATGCTCGCGCCGAGTCGCGACGAGGATCTGCGCTGGCTGTACGCGGCGGCGATCCACGAAGCCACGCATCTGGTCGACCGGCTCTCTTCGCACGAACAATCGTTCGCGGACGCGATGACTCGGAATGTGGCGCGTTGCGCCGACGGATACCGGAAGATCCGAGCCATCGCCGCTTCAATTCGAATGCGGGAGGAAGAGCCCGAAGAGGACGAGATCCCGGCACTGCCACCGCCGAGGAGCATTGGCACCGCAATCGCTTGGGCGCGTCACATGAGCTGCGAATACTTCGCGCTGGATCCGGGCATGCCGCAGGTTGGCGAGCAGCGCTGGTTGGATCTGTACAACGGGGATCAAGAGATCAACGCCTTGCCGATGCATCCGGCGATCGTCTGTTGGAATGGTCATCGGTGGCGGACCGAGGTGGATCGCGCAACGTACCAGCGGCTCTGGGCGCCGCTGCCGTGACTGATCTCGAGGACGTTCGAGTGCGTGTCCTGGGCGCAATCCTGGCGCAACGCCGCGCGACGAGCGCGTTGTCTCAGTTGGAACTTGCGAGCAACGTGGGCGCCAGCCAGAGCCTGATCTCACGCATTGAACGGGGAACGGCGCCGCTCGATGCTTTCCTCGCTCGGAAGATCGCGCAGATGCTCGGACTGACCATGGACACGCTTCATCACCTCGTCGATACAGCGCTGGCACGCACTGCGACGGTGGTGCTCGACGTCTGCGCCGAACAGGCCCATCGGGAGTCCTGGTGGACCGATGCCGAGCGGGTTGGCGGTCACGACGGCCTGAATGCGCTGATCAGATTCACGGTGGCGGCAGTGCTGATGGAATCACCGGCGCCAGAAGTCGGCAGCCGCTACTAGATCAGCCGTCGAAGGAGCTGGGTCGATGGCCAGATGCACCACCAGCGTCGCGAGGACGGTGCGCAAGTTCCTCGCCGTTTGATACTTCGATGGACTTTCTGATGCGATCGCGTAGTCCTCGAGTGCGATCCAGACTGTGCGCAGGATCTCCAGATCGCTGAGGATGGTGACGCTCTCAGCGGTCTCGCGATAGCCTCGGCGGTTCTCGCGAACGATCTGGGCGTCTCGCGCGGCGGCCATTAGACTGATGGCCCGGCCTTCGAGCTGGAGCATGCGTGCGACTTGCTCGGATGAGATCCTCGGCGTCTCGAGGATGGTATCGGCTTCGTCGAGCAGGTCATCGAGCGTCCGCTTTTGATGGCCGCGACAGCGCATGCTCGGCAACAGGGCCCGGAGGTGGGCGCGAACGACTTCGAAGGCATTGGGCAGCAGGACGATCACGTCCGCGCGGTAGCCGCTCGGAAGTCGATCCCACGCGCGGACTGCCTCGGCGGAGTCCGCCCAGATCGCGAGATGCAACGGCAAAGCGCCAGCCTCTATGGCTTGGGCGATCTCGTTCCACAACCGCGCGCCGTCGGCATCGCTCAGACTCATTGTCGCCATTCAGCGGCTTCGACAAGCTCACCGATCGTAGGCGCCGGATAGACGTGAGGAACTGCCGCATTCACCAATGCCCATGAGCCCCTGCATGAGCCCCTGATAAATCGGGCGTGCAACATTTCGTGTAGGAATTGGAGCGAGAGATGTGTTCCGTCTTCGTTCAGGAGGAAGTCAAAGTCGCTAGCCCTGTAGCCGCGCCGAACAGCCGGGTCAGGATTCGAGGCCAGACGGATGGCGGCGCAGACCTGCTCGTAGAACTTGGCTGGAGTTCCCGGCAGAAGGACCAATACATCAAGGCGCGCGGCAAATAGGAGGTCAGCCCACGCGCGCGCGGCGTCGGGACCCTCTGCCCAGATGGCCAGATCCAGCGGCAGATGCCCTACTCGCACGGCGCTTGCGATCGCGCTCCAACTCACAGCGCGCGCCGCACCAGCCAGAATACCGCCGCTGCCAGGGCCGCCGTGCCGATCACGAAGCGCGCAGTGTTCGGTGCTGGCGTCGTCCCAGCATTGGTGGGAGGCCCGGCGGGGATCGGTTCATTGCCCAGCTCCCACCGAGCGACGTACCCAGGTCGCGTCTCGTAGGGTGCTGCGCGTTCCCATGCAGGCATGATGGCATCCGGCGGGATGTCGATCTGGCCCGGGTGAACGAGGTTCGGCGTGGGATGACGACTGTAGGGTCCGTAGGCCAGGAACAGGGCATAGCGCATCGTGTCCGGTCCCACGCGGCCTGCGACGAGGTCCTGAGCGATGCTCGTGGCGAGGTCAGGGAAGAAGGGCATGGCGCGCGCGCCAGCAGCCCCGGGCAATTGCGCCGTCCTCCACAGGCCCTCCGCCTCGTAGTCCGCGGGCAGCAAGATCCCGCGTTCATCCAGGTGCCGGGGACCCATGCCGCTCGCAAAGTTCCAAAGCAGCGCCATCGTGTCGGGCCCGAACGCACCATCGATCTGGAACGGGTGGAAGAGGTGCCGGACGATCCCACCGATGTACGGAATCGACGTGACAATGCCTTCGGAGCCACCCGGCTTGCTGATGAGGACGGGCCGAACAGGCGAAAATCCGCCCCAGACGTTGCCTTGGTCGAAGAGATGCGGATCCGGGAACCCGAACAGTTGCCCGGTCGGCATGTGATCGACCAGGGCCCCCTGGATGGCCATGATCAGGCCGCGCCCACTTCCAGCATGGATCCAGGTGTGGCCTGGGATCGATTCCCGCCACCACGCAGAAAGCGGGGCTGCGTCGTTGAACGTGCTCTGGTCGGGATACGCCATGGGCCGAGTCTACGCGGGGTCAGCCGCGGCACCAAGAAGCGCGTCGCTGTGGCGAATCGCCGCTCAGATCTGCACTCTCCGACCGTCGCAGAGCACGCGCAGGAACGGCTGTCCGTTGTGACCGAGCTTGCTGTTGTCGAGAGGGTGTCGACGGTATGCGCGTTTGCACGCGGCACACGTCGCGTCGCCCGACGCGCGGTGGAAGGCGAACTCCAGTTCTAGGTCGAGCGAACGCTCCTGTACTTCGGCTGCGAATGACATGGTGGCACCACGTGTCGAATATAGCCACGCGCGTGACCGATCGCAAGTTTCGATCGGTGCGTCCGTCAGGCGCCCCACCATGTAGGTGCGATGCAAGCGCAATGCAAGCCAATCGCAAGCGCACGCTTGACGCCACATATCGGCTCCAGTAAAGCTGCGCTATGACCGAGGCGCAGGCGCGAGAGGCGGTACGACGACTGCTGGCGGACCTTTCCAGCCGCAGTGGGTGCGATGTGATCGAGAATCTCGAGGAAGACCTCCAGGAGGAGATTCGCGAGCGCTGGACTGCCATCCTGCTCGAAGTGGACCTCGGATGGAGACCGGGCCAATGAGTTCTGGAAGGATGAAGTCGGCGCCGGATATGCGGCCATCGGACGTCGTCTTGCTGGTTCCGTGCCTCGTAGGCACGCTGGGCCGGTCGGAGCGCGAAATGGCAGCGGCCTTGATCGTACGAGCCTGCCAATTGAAGGGCGATCAATGGGGCAGCGTGGGCATCAAAGAGATCGGCGAGACCATCGATGCCGATATCGCGGCGGGACGCCAACCATTGGCCGCTCTCAACAGGTCTTCATTCTGCCCCCGCCCAGACTTCCGGGATCTCGTGAAGGAAGGCTTCGCCAGATTCGATGGCGATCCTGAAAAGGATGCGTCCGCATCCATCGAGCTGACGCACAAGGCACTCCGGGCGATTCGACGACGCTGGTACCGACCTTCCGACAAGCCTTGCCCGAAGTGCGCGACGCTTTCTCGGTGCGTCGAATGGATGAAGGACATGACCGACGTGCAGCCGGATTCTCCCGAGGCCATCTTCGGGCCCTATCCGATCCTGGTCGGCGGGCTCGAGTTCCGCGAGGCCTATGCCTGCCCCGTCCATGAGGAGTTCGGCTTCCTGGAAGACGGAACGCCGTACTTCTTCACGCCGGAGATGTGGGTCACGGGACCGGACGGCAAAAGATTGTTCTGTACGTGAACGACGACGCACCAGCCATCACCGTGTTCATCTGCCCGGGCGGCTGCCGTTGCAACTGCCCCGGCACGTGCGAGCACGTATGGGACGGCCCCACAGTGCTGATCGGCGAGAACGGCGAGTCGGCCTCGTGTTCGCGGTGCGGGATGCCCGCCATGGACCACGATCTGATGGTCCTGCCGTGAGGCGCTGGATCGCGCCCATTGCGCTTGCTGCCGTGCTGACGTTTGGCGGGACGATCGCGCTGCTCGAGTACCGACTGTCCGACCTTTACGAGAGGTACCGTGAACTCCAGACACGCGTTACTCGTATGGAGAGGCACGCTGTCGTCGATCAGCAAGCTACCGAGAGACTGCTCACGGGGCTCGAGTCTCGAATTGATTCCCTGGTGCATCGTATCCGCGACTGCGAACGCAATGATCTGATGAGGCCGCCGTGAATGAGCAACCCACCACGAACCGCATCCAGGGCTACTTTGGCAGGCCGCGCGTCCTGCTGCCGGTGATCCATCTTCCGCACGGCATCTCGGGCGCCATCGCGAACGTGAAGATCGCGATGGACGCGGGTGCCGATGGCGTATTCCTGATCAACCAGGGAATGGAGATCGAGGAGTTCCCCGAATTGATCGACAGGATCCGGTCGCAGTCAGGCACCTATGGCGTTGGCGACCGAGAACGAGCATGCGAATTCCTGTGGATCGGGATCAATGCCCTCGGCATGGATCCCTCTGCGGTCGTGCGGAAGTTCGGCAACGACGTGGATGGGATCTGGTCCGACGACGCGCGCGTCGACGCATATGGCCTGGATGCGATTCACGAACCGCTCGCCAGGAGCGCGGCCGAACTCATGGAGCAGGCGATCAACGACACGATGTGGGATGGCATCTACTTCGGCGGCACGGCGTTCAAGAGCCAGCCAGAGATCCCTGCCTCGCACCTGGGATATCTCGCGCGCATCGCGATGCAATGCATGGACGTGATCACGACCTCGGGCCGCGGCACCGGCATGGCTGCCGATCCCGAGAAGCTGCATGCGATGCACCGCGTGATCGGCGACCATGCGCTCGCGCTCGCCTCCGGCGTGACCCCGGAGAATGCACGCCGCTACCTCCCCTACGTCGACGCGTTCCTCGTTGCGTCCGGGATCGAGAAGAGCTTTGGCGAACTCGACCCGGCACGCACGAAAGCCCTGGCCGAGATCATTCACGCGCCAGTTGCTTGAGCGGCTGCTGTTGGAAGCCATGGGGAAGAAACTAGGAAGGGTGGTCGAGCGATGAACCGAATAGGGAAGCCCCTCAACGGCGAGAAGACGCACCCGCTTTCCGAACATGCGTTGCGCGTGTTGCGCAGGATCGAGGGTGCGCCAGTGCCCCGATATCTGATCAACCCAGGTGTCAGAGATCGGCTGCTTCGGGAGTCTCTTGTGGAGGAGCACATGCCGCAGAACTCGAAGCACGTTCATTTCGCGATCACGGATGCCGGACGAAAGGCCCTGCGATGAACCGCACGTCCGCCGAATTTCGGGTCTTGGTCGAAGCGCACCAAACACTTCACGCGCTGTGATGATTCTGGTGGACAGTATGCTAGCACTAGGCTAGCGTTGCGGCCGTGAGCGAAGAACGCGAAGAACTCGAGAACACCTGCCGCGAGATCGCGAATGTGATCCGAGATGCGCTTCCAGCCGAAGTCGGATTCTCGCTGGTCCTCTTCAATTTCGGCGACGTTGGGAACATGGTCTACGTGTCGACGGGAAAACGAGCCGATACCATCAAGATGCTTCGCGAGCTCGCTGGCAACCTGGAGCGTTCGATGCTACCGGGTGGCGGATCATGAGCAACTCGGCGCCGCGCTTCCCTGACGACTGGACGTCATGCCCACTCACGCTGGGCGAGATCGCCACAACCACCGCGGTCGGACCCTCAGAAGCGGCCGGGCAATGGGTGCGCGCGCAGTTGCCACGCCAGTTCCCGCAATGCGGCGCAGTCATGGCCTGGGCAGCGCAGATGACCGGACGGCTCATCCAGCACCTGAGTGATCCTCCGTTGGGACGTAACGTCTCGGCGGTGATGATGGGTTTGCTCGAGACGGGCGCGGTGATGTGTGCCATCTGCGACGGCGGGGAATCCTACGTGGTGCTGCTGGCGGCCAGTGACGTGCCGGGTATCTGCGAGAGCTGCGTGAAGGCTGCGCGTACCAGGGCAATGGGATTGAACTGATGAGCGAGGTGGAAGCGCTCCTTGCGAAGTACGACATCAGGCCGCCGCGGTGTGGCGCGGGGTGCGGCAACGGCTGGCTGCCGCTGATTGAGGCACTGATCGTCGACCTGATCGCGCTCGGCTGGGACCGCAACTGCGCCCAGGTGAAAGAGAAGCTTGGGTCGCTGAGATTCTACATTGATGGCGTCGAAACGCCTGAGATCCGCGCTCGGATCGGCGCGGCCGAGTCGCTTTCGTCGCAGACCTGTGAGCGTTGTGGAAAGCCTGGACGCATTCTGCGTGAAGGCTGGGTACTCGCCTGCGAGTGCGAGGACTGCCACAAGCTGCGGCTCGAGCGGAACGCGCGAACGCTGGTTGATTGAAAGAGAGGCACACTGTGGTCGAGGAATATTTGGTGGGTACAGTGATGGCGCTTGCGCGTCGAATCGCAGCAGGGCGCAAGACCAAGGACGGCACGAGCCTGTCGATGCAGGTCCATGGTCGCGTGCTCCTCGATGAGGAGATCATTGGCAATCAGCATGCCGTGACACTGAACGTGGGCACCGCGCCTGCTGTGAACACCGCGAACGCGGACAATGTCCTGTTCGGCGCGAAGACCACAGCGTCCAGTCGGTTCGAAGCTCTCCGGGCGATGGTGATGATGCTGTCGGAGATTCTGCTCGAACGAGCGAATACCGACCTCGGAGTGGTCGAGGAGGCGCGGAAGGCTCTTGCCACGCTGACAGAGCCAACGGCAACGCTGGCAGTAACGCCCGCGGAGATCGGACACGAGCAGGCTCCTCCAGCGGTTCCTGGTGCAGCCGTTCCAGAAGGCAGCGCTGCGCTGACCGGCACGGCCTTCCAGGCTGGCGGCGTGACGATCAAGGACACGAGTGGTACGGCATCTGCCGCAGTTCCCATCGTTGTTCCAGCGATCGCCAGACCGATCAGTCCGCCGGTGGTGGATACGACTCCCGCGCTGACAGCGATCGAGATGGGGCGGGCCGCGTTCGTCCCGCGTGACCCGACTGGGCTGCCGGGACCATGGACTCGAGTGCGGCGCAGCGATGGCAGCGATGCCGTGGTCTACGAGATGCGCTGGTGGGCCAACCCCAACGGTGCAGATGGCCTCTTCGAGGTTCGTGTGCTCGGAGCCGATCCGAATCCCGAGCGGTTGTCGGCAGCCTACGTGCGAGCTCAGTTCACGGCTGTTCCGATGAACGCCGCAGGCGAGTTCATCGAGACGGCCGGAAGCTGAATGTATCCGACGGCCGCGAGCAGAGCTACGGAGCCGCTGGCGGCGTGGTGGCAATTCCAGCAAGTCCAGAAGGAGCGATCTGTGGTGAGCGATGGACCGACGGCGTGGGTGGTGGATCAGGACGTCGTCCCGGCGGAACTGGTCAAGGCGTACTCACCGATCAGGGCGCAAAGTGCTGCCGCCTGCGTGAACTGTCGGAAGCCCACGCTGTCCGTGCTCTGGCTCTGGTGGCGAAACAACCCGCAACAGCAGAACCGCTACTTCTGTTGTTTCGGGTGTAGTGCGCTCGGCGAGGCGCTCCTCGTCGACAACGGATGGATCCTCGTTCGAATGGCGAAGGCGAAGTGGCGCAAGCCACCTCGAGATGAGGTCGCGTGGGCTATGCGCGCGCCGATCGAGAGCGGCCTCGGGCGAGCGGTGAAGATGCCCGACGGCAAGTTCGCGGTCGAGCTGATCAACATAGACGATATCGCAGCGGCGCGAGATACTCCTCCCCAATGCCCAACCGTGAGACGGTCTTCGACGAAGCGCTGATACCGTTGCTCTCCCAGATCTACGACATCTGCGAACAGCACGACATCCCCTTCGTAGCGACCTTCGAATTGGATCCGGCCGAGACAGGGGTACTTGTGATGGGCACGAGCATGCTCCTGCCAGCGCACACGCGCAGCGTTGATCTACGTGAGTTTGGCGAGCTGATGGATCCTTCGGAGCCAACCGCAGCCGAGGGCGCAGTGGCTCCAGTGATCCCGATTCGGCGTGAGCGATGAAAGAGCTGCCGATCTACGCGCTGGTCAAGCCACCGAATCGCCCGAACATCGCCTATCGGGTTGAGATCGCTGCGACGCCGGAAGCACGCGAGCGCGGGTTCCAGAATCGCACCTATCTCGAGCCTCACCAGGGAATGGTCTTTCTGTTCCCGCGTGACCAGTACGTCTCGTTCTGGATGCGCGACACTCTGATCCCGCTGGACATCATCTTCGTTGATGCGACCGGACGCGTGCTGCGCGTCGTACACTCGGCCGCGCCGAGGAGCGATCAGAACTACACATCGCTCAGTCCGGTGCGCTTCGTGCTCGAGCTCGCTGGCGGCACGGCGCGTCGCACTGGGATCGTGCCCGGCGCGATGATCGAATTGTCCGGCGACCTACCAACGACGGTCACATAGACTGCTCGCGTGCGCTTCGGCGAGATGGTAACGTCCGCGCCATGGCGTGCGTGATCACCGTCGATGTGTACAAGGGCGAAGCAGTGCTGCCGGTCCATGCGACGTATACGTGGCGTGGGAACACCGAGGCCGAGGCAATGACGGCCTATCGGGCCCAGCTTGCCTCGGACGTCGTCCTGCGGGACTACGTGAACGGGAAGCACGATGGCGCGAGCTACGTCGCGAAACTCAGCGTCCAGAAGATCGATTCACGCGCCGACAAGCCGACGTAGCGTCGCGATCGCGAGCGTCTCTGCTCGCGCCTCGGCCCGTCTCACCGAGATGTTGAAGGGGGCCATGAATCCAGTGACGACACCGCGCGGCAGCCGCATGGTGCCGACCGCGCCGGGCGTATGCCGCATGCAGGCATGGGCCTCGATGGCATCGTGGAAACGGCCAACCACGTGTGCAGAGTCGTTGAAAACGATGTGAGTCGGCGTTGGAACCGGAACAGGCGGAGGTAGTACGTCGGCCATTTCGACCTGACTCTAAGCCCTCCATCGGCCGCTCACAAGCACCGCCACAATTGACGTTGACGACGCGCTAGCACTGCGCTAGCGTCGGTCCTATGGCTCTGTCACCACTCTGGGTTCGCGATGTCGTCGTCGACGCGTTTCTCGACGATGGTCGCGACCACACGATCAAGGAGCTCGCCGTCAGTCTCGGCGTAACCGAAGCGGTCTGTCGCCGGGCGGTCGAACTGCTTCCTGGTACCGAAATCCGGTGCAGCCAAGAGATGAGGACGTCGTACTCGAAAAGCTTTCGGGGCATGGAGTCCGGGGTGCATCGTGTCTGGGTGTACGGACCGACGCGTGAGTATCTTCGCGAACGTCTGCTCGCGATCCGGGGGGCACGATGAAGTCGTTCATCGGACTACAGGTGCTGCCTATGAAGGATGGCCGGTGGAAGGCCTATCTCTGGGGGGCGCACCGGCGATTCGTTTCGATCGAAGGTCAGCCGCGAGCCGGATTCTATTCTTCTGAGATAGCATCGGCCTGGGTACGTCATCGCTTCGCCTCGAAGCAGGACGCCCTGACGCTCTCGCGCACGGTTGGCGGCGGCACCCGTCTGGACGACGCGCTGATCGAGCGCGGTCGGATCGTGGCGCTCCCCGAGCTTCCCGCGGCTGTTGTTGTGATCGGCACGATCACACTGGACGTTTGTGGCGTACGGCTGACGGGCATTCACTGCCCGACGTGCAAGACGCCGATCGACCAGTCCTGGTCCTGGACGCCACCCACGGCTGCCGCGAAGAGCGTGAAGGCGCTCTGCCCGCACTGCGAACAAGATTGCCGTGTCGAGTTCGCACTGAAAGCTACCGTTGTATCCGTGACTCCCGTTGGCGTCGCACCGGGCGCCAAGAAAGCCCGCCGACCATGACCGATCGCATCAGCAGTTTCGTCGTCGTGCTCGCGGAAGACATGCGAGTCGACGAGATCAAGCATGTCCTCAATGCAATCGGCATGGTGAAGGGTGTCATCAAGGTGACCCCGAACGTCGCCAAGCACGAGGACGTTGTCGCGCATGCGCGGATCGCCCGAGGGTTGAAGGACGAACTGCACAAGGCTATCGATGTCACGATCGACAAACGGAACCGGTAGGAGACTATGATCCCTGCGAAGACGATGGCGAAGTGCCCATGGTGTGGCTGCACCACATGGGATCTCGGCGATCAACGCTACAACACGGACGACAGCAGTGTCGGCCATTACAAGTGCACGGGGTGTCTGACCCATGCGGTGTTCTTCGCACAAGGCCATGCGAATCTGTTCGTCATCAGCGAATTGGCTGCGGAGCTGATCTGGATCGAGCTGGCAGTCGTTCCAGCATGGGCTCTGGAAGCGGAGCGACTCGAGGCGGCGCGTGCCGAACTCTCGGCCATCCACCGTCTCGAGACCAACAAGGCCATGGGCTTGCCGCCCGATGCTCGAGGCATGGCGATTCCAGATGACGTCCGGTCCGAGTGGACCGACCGACTCGCCAGCTTTCGCTCTTCGGCTGCGTGGCAGCATCCGAAAGGATTCGAGCGCTCGCCATTGCCGCCGCAGATGCCTGCGGGCATGAAGGCCTTCATCCGTCAGCCTACTGGCTGGGAGCAGGTCAATCCAGAGGACACGGCGAACCTGCCGATTCCGACGCATCCGATTCGGACGCGACACGAGGCCCTGTTCGGCGAGACATTCGCGGCGGTGAAGTCCGCGCTGGAAATCGAGTTCGTGCCGACGGAGCTGCCGAGCGGGTACGGTCCAGACCCGTTGAATCTCGTGCCCTGGTACTCGTTCTTCATCGGTCCGGTGGAGTTCACTGTAGGGCCACGCAAGAGGGTGATCTCAATCTCTGCGAAGTCGCCTTTGCCGATGAACCTGATCGAGATCCATGAGCTCTCAGAACGTGACGAGCCGACGTATGAGCGCGACGGCGACGATCTGGCGGTGCTGATTCACGCATGGGGCCGAGAGAAATTGCTCGAGTACCTTCTCGCGATCGGCCGCGCGGCGCGCGTATTGCGACAGCCGGGACGTGGACCTCGAAGCGACATGGCATTCGAGGTTCGCGGGCTGGTGAACTGGCCGACCCATCTTCACGACGATGGGCAGGGTGGAATGGTCGTACTCGCAGTCGTTGATGCTTTCGTATCGCCAGCGACTCCGAGGAAACCATGGCGTCACAACCCGTGGAGCCGCGCGGAGCTGATCGAGCCGAACCATCATGGCATCTCGCTCGAGCGCATGGAGCCCGTGCTCGCCTGCGTACCGCTCGGAACGAGCGATGGCTGCTGGTGGCGCGGTGAACCCGACCCGAAGAAAGACTGCGATGAGTCTCCGTACTCCCCGTGGCAGTGCACGCTCGAGGATCTGACGCACGAAGGTCGGCAACTCGTGCGGACGCTCCAGGAGTTGTACCGGCGGCCCGTACGCCTCGTAACGCACATCGACACGTAGAAGCGAGGAGCAGAACTATGGGTGTCTGGAATACAGATGCACGATGGAAGACATCGGGAGTGCTGCACGGCGCAGGAGGCAAGAAGCAGAAGCTGTCGACCGTCCACATGCGAACGGTCTGTGGATTCGTGATCTGCATCAACGAAATAATCCCGGGATCGTGGGAGATTCGCATGCGGCGCGATCGAGCTACCTTTGTCATGTCCGAGCTCCCTTCGCAGGCCCGAGCAAAGGGTCTCTCGTACGAGATCGCACGGAAGCTCGCGAACCTTCCCGGGGCTCCATGAGCCACCACGACTTCGATCGTCTGATCGCGTTCATCAGGATCAGCAAGTCCAAGATTGCGATTCGAGAACGCTCGATCCGACTCTACTGCGAGCAGATGGGCTCGGTCTGGAATCTTCAGATCCGCGCGCCGATCTCGCTCGACCATGGGAAAGAGGGCAAGGACTTCGTGATCGCGACGGCGGCGCTCAACATCGAGGATATGCGAGCGCTAAGGTCGGCAATCGATGCCTTTCTCGTAGAGGCTGTTGGAAGTACAGACAACGAAGGAGGATGAGATGGCCAAGACGAAAGTGACCGTTACGAAGATCCCGACCGAGACGATCGCGACCACCGAGAAGAAGACGGCGTATGCCGCGACGGACAGCGGTTCGATGGGCGGCATGCCAGTCAAAGGCAAGCCGTTCGGCATCGGTGTCGTCGTCGAAGGCGAGGCCGGATACCATCCCGTTGCCGATTACGCCTTTTCGACATTCGCTCTCGCCGAAGCGTGCGCACAGCGCTTCAACGACCGGCTCAACACCACCGCCGAGCAGGCTGCGATGATCGTCGTCAGCTCGCTTCGCGCGCAGAACGTAGCGGCGCGCCGGGCTCGCCGATGACGGAGCAGAAGACCGGAGGGAAGGTCCACTGCCACAGGTGCGGACGAAACGCCCGAGGGCTTCAAGCTCTCCACCATTGCCCGCATGGGATCACTTGTCAGACGTCCTCCTCGGGCGCCCCGCAGTGTGCCGAATGCAGCCTCCCGCGCACCCGTCTAACGCAGCCGACTCGCACTGCGAAGGTCAGTCCATTTCGCGAACCCATCACACTTCGCGGCATCGCCGATGAGTTGAAGCATCTCGAGCGGTCTCATGAACTACTGGGCGCTCTGTTTTCGGAGATCGGTCCGTACCAGGACGGCAAGATCATCGAGGCGACCTGGATCCAGGTACGAGATCACTTCGACTTCGACGACAGCGAGTGAGTTGACACGAGTGCTAGCGATGCGCTATCACTCTGAACGAGGCAGCATGAGCGACGCGCCGTTGACGAGTGATATGCCACTGGTGGCAGAGATCAACGAGGCAAGGCGTCTCGCGCATGAACTTTGGGATGCGATCCGCACGGATGTTCTGCATCAGGGGGATGTTCCGCTGCATCATGCGGTGGAATGGACGGATGACCGGCTGGCACAGATGTGGGATCTGCTCACCATGAAGCAGCGGATCGATGTGCTGCTCGATCTCCGGCTGCACGAAGAGTTGGCGCTGCGGCTCTGCCCAGAACTGCATGCCCGAGAGTGCGTAGCTCTGATGGCCCGGCTCGATGCACATGCTCCGATCGAGGATCGGATACGTGCCGTAGAGAACATGTGGTCCATCATCTTCCGAACGATGGACGTCGTCACAACCGACTCGGTAGACGTCGACGTGATCGTGCAGTCGCTGGGGCCACCGACGTTGGAGCAAATTGTTGCCGCGGCCAAGGCATGGGGGCCACCGGGTCCGTCGCGTTCGCCATCCAGCCAAATCATGAGCGGACCGCTCGCGCAAAGACCGGCGGCTGGAAGTGTGCCGGTCGGGACATTGTACGTTTCCACCGATGGCGTGCTCGCAATCGCATGCGCATTTCCGGCGGACTGGAAGGCACTCACGTGAAGGTCATCTTCCCATTCGGCGGTCGTTGGCGCATGTGCCGATGGCATACGGAGAACGACGGTCACCATCTGATCCTTGCGCGTACCCATGCGGCGATTCTGACTGCCTTCAAGGCCGTGCTGGAAAAGCAGCGGTTCGCAGAAGTCCGTGGGTACTTCGACATCGAGGTTCTCGCGCCATCCGCGGCAATGCTCGCGATGGACAACGCGATCCGCGTCGAGACCGCACGTCGTGAGTTCTGGAGCTACCTCACGTGGGAGAGCACATCGTACTTCGACGATCTCGGAGTATACCCGCCGGGCGTCACCGCGTGCGCCGCATTCGAGGCCGCGGACGACTACAAGGATGAGATCGCATTCGATTATGTCCCGGACCCGAAGCACTACGGCTGCAAGCACTGCAAGGACGGCGTGGTCATTGTGGCGCCGGACCGCGAAGCGTTCTATCAAGCCCGGCGCGCGATGTTCGAAGCCAGCGACCATTGGCTCAGGTGTGCACACGACGAGGGAAAGCCTGCGGTTGCGAGCCGTGCGACGCCTGCCGCGGATGGACAAGCGTTAAGCGTGGCCATCGCGAACTTCGGGCACCACGCGAAGGGCGCACATCTTACTGAGTTCGAGATGCCGGAGAGCGGCGCGGTCTATCTACCAACGGGATTCAGCGACGTGCTGTTCTTCTACAGCCCGATCGGGACGCTGGCAGCCGACGACATGGAAGCGATGGCGAGAGCATCCGAGGAGGCCATCCGCTCGGAGGATAAGGTAGAGGCCGAGCGATATCAGCGCGAGCGGGGGGAGTCTGAGATCGCCACCCGTCTCGAGTTGATGGCGATTCTGAAAGGACCGACCACGTGACGACTGAGGAAACGACGGCGACTGACAAACTGGCGATCACCATCGGATCGCTGCGCCGATGGCTTGCGAAGCGGCGCGCTTGCTGGATGCAAGACTTCAAGCCGGTCGATGGCGGTTCACTTTCGCTTCTCGAGTCGCTCGAGGAGTGGAATCGCTACCGGCCCGGCATTCTCATAGCACTCAACGATCTCGATGAAACTCTCGGGGACGACGAGCGCGGTCCCGGCAGAGACCTCGACGTCGTCGACGAATCGTCGGCACTGGTCGCTGCGAACCTCGAGATTCAGCGGTTGCGCGGCGAGCTCGAGCGGCTCGGCAAGACCGATGGCGACCCGGTGAGAATCCTCTCCCCAGTCAATCTCGGTGGTGATTCGTTTGAGCGGGTCGTTGCGCGGATCACGTCCGACGCTCCCAAGAACATCAAATCACCGACGCTGGATACGACGCAGCAGGACTGGGTCGAGATTGATCTTGGCAACGGCGTGCGCAAACGCGTTCGCAGGTTCCCATTGCAAGAGCTTGGACCGGTGGCATTTGCGCCTGCGAAGCCAGCGGCGATTGCGCGGCGAGGTGGGAAGCCCGCGAAGGCTCGGTATAGAAAAACCGTGCTGCTGGCGTTCACCCTTCGTGACCGCACTGGCTACCATGAGGCATGTGAGTTGGTCTTCGGGCGCACCGCGCGCGACGCTCGCAAGAATGGTTACCTGGATGGCGTCGACTTCATCAACCTTGAAGTCACGCGTTCGCCCAAGTTCGACGAGTTCGCTGGCGTTCCTGGACGGCCAAACATTCGCGACAAGCTGGAGCGGGGATGGTGGCAGAATTGCGGCGGCTGCCACGATTTCGTCAGGCTCGATGGCGGCGAGTCCGATGCAGCGAAGATCATCACCGAGACTGACGCGTTCTGCAACGAGATGTGCCAAGCGACGCACGAGGGCATACGGCGCGGTCTCGACTTTGCGAACGCCGAGCGGGCCGAGGCGTGGCCCGAAGGCATGACGAAGCCCGAACGCATGTGGCGCCCATCTCAGGAGAAACGATGACGTACGAAGAGGATCTGGCTCGCGATGTCGCAAGGGTCGTCGAGCAGGCGTCGCTGCGCATCGCTGCCGACGTGAAACACGTACTCGAGTCGCAATACGAGTCGGGCTACAACGACGCGCTGCGCGACTGCGCCCGGCTGATCATCCGCTGGAGGCGGCCGTGGGATGCGATCTCGATCAAGGACGCCATGGAGAAGATGATGCACGGGTACGACAACCCGGGCTTCTGCGATCCCGAGATCAATGGCGAGATCCCGCCGTTGGCCGATGCGGAACCGACGGACCAGCCCAAGACGTTGTTCACGGTCAAGTCCGGTGGCCACGTCTACAGAGTCGCAGCGCGCACTCAGGAGGAAGCGAGGCTGGCTGTCAGCGGCGACGCCAATCAGCAGATGCCGGTGTTTCTGTGCAACGTACCGTGGAATCCGACGACCATCGGCATCTGCCAGTGCGGTCGCGCGCTCGCGCCCGACGGCGCTCATCTGTTCGACCCGATCGTGGGCTGTGCGCATACGATTCCGCGGACATCCACGGCGTTGAAGTAATGGATGACGTCGAACTCAAGTACGCGATCACGCTCTTCGAGAGACTCCGTGAAACGGGTCGTGATCCTGATGGGGCGCCCGGCGTTACGCGACAGACCTATGGTCTCGGCGAGAACTTGGCCCACGGGCTGATCTTTCTGGACGCTCGTGAGTTCGGCATCGATGGATACGTCGATGACGCTCGCAATCTCTGGCTCGGTTCGCCAACGAATCGGTCCATCGTGATCGGCAGCCACCTGGACTCCGTCCCATGTGGCGGCAATTTCGATGGCGCCGCAGGCGTGGTCGCCGGGCTGCTGGTGATGCGGCGGTTGCAGATGGCTGGGATGAAACTGCCGCTTCAGGTCGTGGCCTTGCGTGGCGAAGAGAGTGCGTGGTTCGGAGAATGCTACCTCGGGAGCAAGGCTCTGCTCGAGGGCTGGACGGATGATACGTTCTCTCGCGTCTCGCGGGCGACCGGCATGACTCTTCGAGAGATCTTCGGGGCTGATACTGCCCCAGGTCCCGATGGTGCGCGACTCGGGCGCGACATTCTGAGTTCGAATGGCACGCCCTATTCCGACGCGGCGCTCGCGAGACGGGCATCGTGCCGGAAAGCTCTCTCGAAGCCGCTACGATCCCCCGACTCGATCCGTGCCTACCTCGAGCTGCACATCGAACAGGGGCCGGTTCTCGTGGATGCGGACATCCCCCTCGGGGTTGTCACCGGCATCCGCGGGAACGTCCGACATACGATCACCTGCCATGGAGAAGCAGGCCATTCTGGAACGACACCAATGCATGCGCGCCACGATGCCGTGGAAGCAACCGTGCAACTGCTCTACCGTTGGAGAGACTGGTCGATGAATGGGACACTTCTGGGATACGATGACCTCGTGACGACGACCGGCATCCTGCATACCGATCAAGCCACAGAGTCGGTCTCGGCGATCGCCGCGAAGACGATGTTCTCGCTCGAGTGGCGAAGTCTGAACAAGGGGACTCTGACGGCCATGGGCCGTGACCTTCGCCGGATGACCGATGAGGTTACGAGCTGCCTGGGCTGCACCTTCGAGATCAGCGCGCCGATCCGCAGCGAGCCAGCCAATATGGACAAGTCGATCCAACGCTTCCTTCACGAGGCCTGTGAGCACGTCGATGTTCCAAGGATGGCGATGCCCAGTGGGGCCGGGCACGATGCCGCCATGTTCGCCATGGCGGGCATCCCGACCGGAATGCTCTTCATCCGCAACCAGAACGGGTCGCACAATCCGAACGAGGCGATGGACATGACGGACTTCATGAAGGGCGTGGATGTGCTGCACCGCACGGTGTGCCAGATCGCGAAGTCCCGATGAACACGCGCCCACGGGTTCTATTGAAAGGTCTCATTGCCGAGAGACCCACGGCACCACCCCTTGGCACCCACTTCATCGAACTGAACGCTGAAGGTGAGGAGATTGGTCTGTCCGTGTTTGCTCAGCCGCATAAAGGCGGCGGGCAGTGGATCGACGTGCCGATGGCGTGTCCGCACTGTGGCAAGGCAATCACGGTGCCGATGGGAGTTCTACTGTGAACGACCGATTCCGCATCATCGGCGCCGAACTGATGCCCGAGGAGGACAACGAACGCGTGCCGGTCAAGCCAAGTGTGAAGGACGGATGCGTCACACTCACGCCGAACATCTTCATCGAGCATCTTGAACGGGTAATCGAGCGCCAACTCCGTCCATTCGTTGCCGAAAAACAGGCAGCGCTGGACATGAAGGGATACTACGAGGCTGGTGGCATGAATCGCGAAGTGATTCATGACTTACAGGTGCGGATGCGGGTGACCATGGCGGATGGAATCGTTGGGCCGCAGACTGTTCGGCGCGCACGAGAACTCGGGGTCGAGATCCAATTCCCACCACTTGGTAGGCTCGCCTATCCAGATAGTGGCGCGTGGGAATGCGTCTGTCCGTTCGCACGCCTCCAGATGCCGGACAGCGAACGATGCGGCGTCTGCGGTATCCAACGTCCATCAGCGCGCGACCCGGGCCGGTGGCGCCGATGACCGGCTGGTGGGACGACAAGCGCCAATTCGTGTTCACGTTCTTCGACGGGCACGAGAACAGTTATAGCGCGGATCAGCTCGATCGCGGCTTCGGCCACGTTGTCGAGGTGCGCCGCGAAGGAGAGCTGACGCGTGCGCAGCTACTCGACGCGCTCGAGGCATCCGAGGGTATGCGCACGAGCGGCTACACGGCGTGCGAGAATGTCGACTGCGGGCATCGTATCTGCCACCACCATCGCGCCGATCTCGCTCTCGTGCACAGAGCGCTCGCGGCGATGCGGAAGCCACCGGTATCACCATGAATGACATGAGCAAGAACGGCATCCTCGTCTTCATCGCGCTCTGTACCGTCGCGGCGGCGGCGATGCTGCCGACGCGCCCGCAGTACGTTCCGCCCATCGTCTCCGCCGAAGAGATGCGTCTGCGTGCAGACGTGGAGCGCCTTGAACGCCGAGTCGATCGTCTCGAGCTGCAACAGATCGACATTGACTCGCGGGGTTGGTCCCGCACGGAAACCGTCAACCGTCGCGTCGACAGGCTCTACCGATCCTCGGTAGAGCAGTCTCAACGGCTCCACGACCTCGAGATGTTCCAGGAATATTTGCTGGAACGCAGTCGACCGAGAATTCGAACAGAAGGACGCGAATGAGCTCGGACGAACCGATCGGACCAGTGCTCCCTTGCGGATGCTTCACGCCGATACTCGACTGCCCCTACATTCGCAATACCATGGGTCGCGGCCCGCGGTTCAAGGGCATCTCGTGTTTGTGGATGACGGAGAATGGATTCACGCGCAGCGCGGAGTCTCTCGCGCGCGCCGAGGCACGAGACCGAGCGATTCGCACCCGCGCCCTCGACAATCACCGACCCGGTGGATAGGATGATCGGACCATGCTCGAACACTTCATGTAGGTTTGTCACTGTCGCGGACCTCCCATCGTGCCGTCTCGAAGAGAATTCGATGACCGAAGGCACGAACGATGAGGTTTGCGAAAATGAAGAAGTCACAGTTGGTTGGGTTGCGGGCTCGGATCGCCGAGTTGGCCGCGCAAGGTCGGGCGATCAGGGCACAGATCCAGAAGGCGTTCGCACGCGCGCGCTACGATCTCTGGAACGACAAGCGCAGCATCGGCAACGAAGCCCGGTGGATGCTGCTCGCATATGCGTTCTTGCGCGACATCCCCTACCGCGTCGTGGAACCGACTGCGGTCCACAGCGGTCAGATCCATGGCGGGAGCAAGGGGCTCGCGATCGCAGTCGCGCGGGAGGCAAAGCTGCCGGACAGTGCTGCCGTCGAGGCGTGGCTCGCAGTGCCCGAGCAGATCGACCGCAAGGCGCGCCGCGAGGCCGCATCGGCAGCAGGCTACGAACGGGGGCGCGCGATGCGTCTCGCACGTGCGGCGCAACGTGCGCGAGGTGCAGCATGAGCGGCGAGGCCATGAGCGCCGACGATGCTCCGGCGACAGTGCGGATCGCAGCGCTGTTCGCAGAGCTGCGCATCATCAATGCGGAGGAAGCGGAGTTCAATGACGCCGCCCGCGATCTCCTGATCCGCGAAGCACGGATGCTCTTTCGAGACGCGAGCACGAACTGGGGGAGTCCTACGTACCGACTCACCGTGAGTTGGTGGAATGGCTGTCACTGCCACGGACGCGAGGGCTCGGAGAACCTCGAAGCGGCGACGATCGAGGAGATGGCGGAACAGGTCGCAGATCACGAACACGGCGAGGCCAAGGACGTCAACGAGATCACCTGGAGTTCGACGCTCACTGAAGAGGAACGCACAGCCTTCGCGGCGGCGTTCGCATCCAGAACGGCCGCCAACACCGAGAGAGCCAAGGCGGCTGCCGAGCACAAGGCCACTCTCGAGCGAGCGCGCACGGCAGCGGATGCGCTCAAGCGGGCGCAGGATGATCTGGCAGACCGGCGCCATGAGCTAACCGACATCGCGATCGCCGCGCGCGAGGCCGAGATCGCGGTCATGCGGGGTGGGCCGTGAAGCCCGCCAAGCTCTACGTCGTGGTCGCCGGGTGTCTCGACCCCGGTCTCCAGATCACGCAGGCCATGCACGCCGCGCGTCAGTTCGCAGAGGAGTACTCCGCGCTCGAGCGGGCATGGTTCACGGAATCGAATACGCTGGCCGTGCTCTCGGTGCCCGACGGCGACGCACTGTCAGCGCTGTGCGTCGCAGCGCGCGATGCGGGGATCGCTCACTCGATCTTCCACGAGCCGGACATCGGCGATCTCGCGCCCGGCTATGACCGGTCCTGCACCGCACTTGCCCTCGAGCCATCGAATGCGTCGCGGCGCTTGTGCCGGTCCCTGCCGCGGGCACTCAAGGAGGCGAACGCCGTCCGAGCGGCATGACCGGATGCGGTGCGCGCACATGCGTGCACCGCTCGATTGCTCCGTTGGCTGAGTGGAAAAGCGCCCAGCTCTAACCTGGGATTACGCGGGTTCGAGTCCTGCACGGAGCGCCAGGAGACAGGATACCGAAATGCCGACATGGACACGAGGTCTGACGCCGGAAGCGAACGAAGCCGAACGCGAGGAAGCGAGTCTCTGGACGCCAGATGTGCTCGAAGGTTCGAGTCAGACAAGCTTCAGCGATGATGTGTCGGAGCTTCTCGCGCTGATCGAGGACGCGGGAGGGCGTCTGACGTTCGACCGGCGCCGCGACATCACGCTCTGCGCGGTGTGCGGACGACGCAGTCGCTGGGGAATACCCCATCAAAAGAACGAGGCATGGACGATCAGGCTGCCGTGGCTTGGCTCCTGCCGGATGGCATGTTCCGAGCGATGTGAATGGGAAGCCATCGGCATGCGAGACGGCATCGGGGAGAGCGACTGAGTGCCTCGATGTCTTGACAGCGCAAAGGCGTGGCGCGCACTGTCGTCCGCACGATGGGTCGAAAGAAAGTGCGTCGTGCTCGAACCCGCAAGCCAGCACGGCGCACGGCATTCGTGCGGATCATGCCCGTCGCCGAGGTCCGCCACGACCCGGCGCTGCTCGCGCGGCTCGAGAAGCTCACCCTCGGCCAGGACGAGTCCGAGATGCTCGCCGTTCTCATGTACGACCGGGCGACCACAGTCTTCGTCGCTTCCCGAGAAAGCGAAGCCGTTCTCGGTTGGGCGTACCTTGCACCACGCGCGAATCGTGTCGATGTCGGTATCTTCGTAGACCCACTGCTCCGGCGCGCAGGGATCGGAACCACGCTCATTCGCGCGCTGCTCGCCTTCGCGCAGAGCAACGGCATCGATCCGAAGACGTTGCGGACCTATGCGGCCACCGACGCAGCACATGCGTTCTATGCGTCGTTCGGTATCCGCGCGCTACTCTCACCGCCCGAGCCCGAGTGAAGACTGAAACGTGCGGCTGCTGCTTGTTCGTCCGTGGCGCTACCCGGGGACGCATGCGCCAGTGCCGTTGGTGTGCTGGCGCCGGTGATCCGCCATCTGCCAAGGCGTTGAAGCGCGACGGCCGCAAGAACAACGGCGGGAAGAACAAGCCGACCGCGGCAATGCGCGCGCGAGTCGCCGCAGAATGCGACGCGCGGAAGCGTTGACACGGTGCTAGCCACGCGCTAGCGTCATGGCATGAGCGCGAAGCCGAGTCTGGACTGGAATGATGTCCCGCAGTTCCCGCGAGCGAGCTACGAGATCGACGTTGGCTGGAACTACTTGGAGACGCAGATCGAAACGGCGATCGCGGATGGCCTCGATCTGGAACCAGAGTTCCAGCGCGCGCACGTCTGGACACGCGAACAGCAGATCCGTTACGTCGAGTACATCCTGCGTGGCGGCGAAGTTGGGAAGAACCTCACCTTCAACCACACGCTGTGGGATCGCTGCGCCATCGCGCCGCCCGGCTCGTACACCATCGTGGATGGGAAGCAGCGCTTGCAAGCGGTGCGGACGTTCATGCGTAGCGAGTTGCCAATCTTCGCGTCACGCGACCCTGGCGGCGTCGGGTACCTCGCATCCGAGTTCAAGGGCAACATGCGGATGCACAAGTGCACTCTCCGATGGCGCGTCTGCACGCTGGCATCGAAGAAAGAGCTGCTCGAGCTCTATCTCAGCATCAACGCTGGCGGCACGCCGCACACCCGGGCCGAGCTCGACAAAGTGCGCGTGATGCTCGCCGCCGCGGTCGAGAAGGATGACTGATCTGCCCCGAAGTGGCGCCGCCGAGTGGTGCGGCCGTAGGATGGGCCTGTGCCGTTGCTCAACGAACTCTTGCAGGCCCTCAAGAACGGGGCGCTTCCCCTGCATCTTGCGGTGGAAGCAACGCCCGACGCGCTGGGACAAGCGTGGGATGCCGCACGCTATGATGACGAGACGATGCTCGAGCTTCTGGCGTACACCAGAGGTGCAACGTTGGTGCGGCCCGCACTCGAGATCGCCTTCGAGATGATCGATCTTCTGAGCGATGATCTTGCGGCAATGGCGCGTGACTCCATGCCGTTGGCGCTTGAAGTCTGGAACCACCGTGGATCCGTCGACAGCAAGGAAGTGCTGAGCCGAATGGAGCGTCTCATAGCGCTGCACCAGAACTTCTACGCCAAACGTCGTGAGGAAGGGCTCGGAAGGGATGGACGACCCGCGGCTATCCACGCAGTGGAAGAGGCCATCGACAGCGTGCTATCTGTCCTTGTTGACGACGATATCAACAGCGCCGGATGGAGCGCGATGGCGGCGATCTGGCGTTCAGCCATGACCCGGCAGAACCTCAAAACGCGCGTCGAACAGATGATCCGGCCATTCGGCCCGCCGACCCTCGAAGAGATTCTCGGCGTCATCCAGCGAATGCAACCATGACGGCGCCGCCGACCATTCTGGAAGCCATCGCTTCCTGCTTTGATGGCTTGGAACCCATCCCTCTCCACCTCGCGGTACAGATGACGCCCGACGCGCTGGAGCATGCATGGGGGCGAGCCAGCAACAAGACAGTGAAGACGCTCTGTGCGACGACGATCGCATTCCAATGGAATCTCATCGGTACCGCGAGTATTCGCAACGCGATCATCTTCCATACACGCCCGCGCCATTTCGCGGAGGCCGTGCTGACGTTGATGGCCAAGAACGTCGGCACTCTGAAAGACGACCTCGATGCTCGCGTGTGGGAACGCCTGCGCACAGGGTTGAAGACGACGAAAGCCGTGCTGGCAGGCGAGATGGAACCGCGCTCCATCGAGAGCTTCGTCTCGGATCTTCGTGAGTTGAATCGCGAGCCATGGAACTCGAGTTGGATCATCTTTGCACTCGGTGACGCAGTGGGGGGCATCCAGGACGGCTACGACACCGATCATGGCGTCACGATGCTGATGCGAGCGTTGCGCGTCGGCATCCAGAGTCGTCTCCGCCCTGGACAGGACTTCGCAGCAGAGGCCTTCGTAGCGGAGATCGAGCAGAACTTTCAGACGTTTCTCGCCTCGATCGGTCCGCCAACGCCAGCGGAGATCATCGGCGCCGCAGTCCGGCTGACCCAAGAGCCACCGTAAAGTCGCGAGCCCACGACACCGATGATACGGTAACCACATGGCTTCCATCTCAGATCCGATGCGCGAATTGCTCGTGCGCGCTGCCCACGGCGAACAGCCGGACCTGACATATGCGCAGTGGGCCTGGAGTCATTCCCGGGATCCGTACGCGATGTTCGAGTTCCTCCAGTACATCCGCAAGATGGACCCGACGATGTTGCGCGGGGCGATGGCGATGCTCTTTCTCAGAGAGATGAGTTGTGTCGGCGACGATCTCGCTGAGCGGGTTGGAACCGCCATCGGTATCCCGCTCAAGCTGGCGACGGGCGGCAAAGTTCCGCGGCGCATGGTGACGAAGGCTGCCGATCAGATGCAGGAACTCGTGGGCGACCTCGAGGCGCAGTTGTCTGGTTCCGCGCCGCGTACATACGCAACCTGGACGTTCGCGAGCGGCGTGTACTGGCTCATCACCGGCGTCGAGCAACAGACCGATGACGATGAGCATCTCGCACGAGAGACAGTCAACCAGTTGGAGACGATCTGCGAGGCGCTGTTGGAAGGCTGCCTGGGCGAGCGGATGTCGCCCGAAGCTGCGGAGCGGGAGGTTGCGCAATGGTTGCGGACCGCGCTCGAGACCTTCATGGCCTCGGCGCCGCCCGCGCCACGAATGCTGCACGACTGATCATGGCGACACCCTGGTACACCGACCTCGTCGATCGGATCATGCTCGGGCCGGGCAACATTCCGTTGCACATGGCCGTGGAGCTTGATGAGGCTCGGCTGCTCGAGGGCTGGCGCGAGTCGGGACCAGCGATCCAGATGCTCATGCTCGTGGCGCTGGGCCGCGACGCCGCTCTCGCGGTCAGGGTTGCGCATCTACTGGCGGATCTGCCGGGACTCGAGCCGGTCACCGCAGAATTTCTCGGCCGTGTGGCGCAAGAGGTCCAACTCGAGGTCATGACCCCACTCTCGATCAATCTGCCTGATCTGACCGAGGACCTCACTCGACAGAGCCGACGAAGCGACGGTTGCGATCGGATGGCGATCAGCGCGATGTGGAATGTCGTGCATGTCCTAATCTGGAATCGCGCGACATCGCCATCGGGCGGAGACCTTTCGCTCGACCGGCAGCGCGCGCTTCTGACGCTGACCAGGACAGCCGCGCGCGTACTGGAACACTGTGGCTCGCCAGTGAGCTCACAGAAAGATCAGGGCGAGGCCTTGGCGCCGCGGTCGATGCTCGAGATCGTCGCGGCGGCAGAGAGCTGGCCGCAGTGACCGATGGCATGTTCAGCATGGTCATGTCGCGGTGCATGTTCCTGTCGAACATCATGGACGCGATCGATGCGCATGAGATCCCGCTGCATCTGGCCGTGCATATGACGGATGAGCGCATGCATGAGGAGTGGGATCGATGCGAGGATCCTCGCGTCCTGCACGAGATGCTTGTGCGAACACATCCAAAGGAGGCCATGCTGCCGTTGGCGCGCGAGATCGCCACCGGGACTGGCGTGCCGTTGATCTATCTGGAGACCGTCAACGATATAGTCGAGGGCAGTCACCGATGGCGGTCATACGTCAATACGCGCATCCGCGACACGCTTGAACAACAGGGTAGCGGCGTCATCAACAAACTTCTCAGTTGGGACGAGCTGCCACTGGCCTGGATGGAGCGAGAGGGGTTGTTGAGGGAGGGCGTGATCAATGGTCAACGCCTTCTCTCGATCCTTCGCGCCGCTGGCGCGCCGACCCTGGCGGACGCGGTGCGGGCGGCCGAAGGTTATCGATGAGCCGCGTATCCCTGCTGGTGCGAGCCATCGATGCGATCGACAGGGGCGAGATTCCGCTCGCACTCGCCATCGAGCTCGATGCGCCGCATGGTCTGGCGCGTGCGTGGGACCAGATGAAGGAGCCGCACGTTCTCTTCGAGATGCTCCTGCGTACGCGTCGCCACCGCATGAAGATCCAGCGCTGGGCGCGTAGCGCTGCCTATTTCGCGGGAATCGATTCTCGGACCATCGAAGCGGTCCTGCGCGATCACCAACCGATCCCCGAGAGCGTGGCGCAGCTTCGGCCATCATCGCCGCGGTTCTGGGCGTGGGAGGTCATCAAGGAGGCCATGGTGAACACCATGCCGAGTGCGCGCACGCTCTACAACCTGGGGCGTTCGAACGTCCCCGACGACTTCATTCTCGATTCGATGCTCCGTCCCGAAGGCCCGCCAACCATCGCAGAGATCATCGCCGCCGCGGAACATACGGCAGGGATGCAGAGGCTTCACAGCCGATGAGAAATCTTGTCGAGCAGATCATCGACGCCATCGACCAGGGCGAGATCCCACTGGCGCTCGCGATCGAGCTCGATGCACCGGGACGGCTGGCGCGCGCATGGCGCCGGGCGAACGTCGACCGAGTGTTCGATGTGCTAGCCCGCGTGCGCCCGCAAGCTTTCAGGCTGCGAGATGGCGCGCGCCTCGCAGCTCTGTACTCGGGGATCAACCCCACGCTCGCCGAGCACGTCTTGCGTGGAGACCCTCTCCCGCGTGGAGCTGGCGTAGAGATGCTGCGAGTATCGATGCCCTCGTCGTGGGCATGGCAACTCATCCGCACGGCGCGCGTACAAGACAGGACGCTGACCACCGGGGATCTCTACGACATGTATCAGGCCGGAGTGCCACACGAGTTTGTTCGTGATTCGATGCTACAGCCACAGGGCATTCCAACGATCGCCGAGATCGTCGCAGCAGCCGCCCATATGCGTGCCGAGAACGGCGAGCGATGAGCCTTGCGATCACAGCGGTCTCCCGCGCGATCGGACGCCGAGAGTTGCCCTTGGCCCTGGCGGTCGAGATCGAGGGGCAACTCCATCACGCGTGGGCGGAAGCGAACGACGCCGATCGCTATTGGCTGCTGATCTGGACGCGACCAGCGGCTCTTCGACCGCTCGTCGACGCCATCATTCGTGCGTCGGAGTTGCAGACTGACGAGTTCGAAACTCTCTCGGCATGGTTCGACGCCGACAGGTCCATGATCGACTACATGGGTCGCATGCTGTCTCGTGGCCTATCAACCGGTGCATTCCAACGCGCCGAAGTTGGAATTCGTGCGCTCGCTTTCCTCCTCAAGCCATGGAGTTCCGATGTCGCCATCGAACGATTCCGCGAGGCCGGGGTGCGGTCGACGGTGCTTCGCAAAATCCTGAAAGCTGGCGGCCCGCCGACGCTCGAGGAGATCCTTGCGGCGGTCGCGAGGCCAAGATGACCGTCCTCAGTCTCTCCGAGATCACGGACGCGGCAGTGTCAGGGACGATCCCGTTGCACATGGCTGTCGCGCTGGCGGAACCCGGCGCGTTTCACGCGGCATGGCAGGGCAAGCGCGCGTCGGATCTCGACCGGACAGTGCTCCTCGCCATCACACGGCCACATGCACCGGTGTGGTCCGAGCTGATCGATGATTGGACTGCGGCCTTTGGACTCAGGCGCGATGAGGCCGATGAGGCCATGCAACTGGCACTGGGTAACTGGGGAGAGTTCTCTGCGGTTGGCACGCAGCGCGCGAGATCCGAAGAGAGGCTCGTTGGGATTCAGAACCAGCGTCATAGCCGTGAATCGGTTGGCTACCGTGGCTGGCTTGGACTCGGGTACCTCTCTCGCGTATTGGCGGGAGTTCCTCTGCGGCTCAGCGGATCATGGCGCCGGACGGCGCTGTCCGTCGTCCTCAACGTCGACCTCGATGCCGAGAGGCGCGAGAACTGGCATGCATTGATTCGCGCAGCGGGCCCCCCAACGCTCGATGAACTGGTGCAAGCTGCCGCCCGGGCCACGCCATGAAAAGCCGGATGCGACAGATTCTCGATGCGATCGAAGTCACGGGAGAGGTGCCTCTGACGCTCGCGGTTGAACTCACCGCACGGGGCGTATTGCGAAGGACGTGGCATGACGCCACCACCGTCGAACGCGTCCGTTGGCTGCGCGCACGACCTGGGGCGCTCGAACCACTGGTCCTGGAGGTAGCACGCAACGCGGGATTCTCCGACGCGATCATCGAAGAGGCGCGAGCGACGCAACATGACTGGTCGCGGTTCTGCCAGATCGGGCAGGCATGGTTCGATGATCCCCAGAAACATACGCAGTATCACGGCTGGTTTGCGCTCGGCCGAATTTTCCATGGAACCTCGGAGATGCTCGGCAGCATCGAAGACGCGGGACTGGATCGCCAACACACTGCGGAGATGATCTTCGCCGCAGGGCCGCCGACGCTCGATGAGACAGTCGCTTACGCAGCGACCATTCTTCCGATCGGCGGACGGCGATGAGAGCGCCGGAAATGGTGAAGCTCTGGCAAGACATCGAGAAGGCCGTTGTCGCGGGAGAGATCCCGCTGCACCTCGCCATCAACTGTACGGACGACACGCTCGCCGAGGCATGGGCGCTGACGCCGAACCGCGGGCACTTCAGCACTCACGAGTCGCGCAATCGGATGATCCGACTGCTCGTTGTATTGCTGCGGCACGAGCCGTTGGCGATGCAGCTTGTGCATTGGGTCGGCGAGTCGGATCCGGCCCTCGCTGATGTCATCGCCATGATGGATCAGGAGTACTTGGAGCCAACGATCAATCGGGACAGCGACTGGATGGTTCGGCTGAGGACCATGTCAGCCATGATGATCCCGACAGCAGAGCCGTTGCGCGAGGTCGCCTGGATCTTGGATCCGCACTATCGACTGCGCTACCCGATCGGTCTTCGAAGCAATCTAAACCTCGTTGCAGCGTCGCTCACTCGTGCGCTAGACAGCGCTCGGTTGTTGAGTGGCGACGACGTGACACTCTGGAAGATGGTGCGGTCTTTCGGCCCGCCCACGCTCGAGCAGATCCTGGCGGCAGCAGAAGTCTGGGCTGGCTCGACACAGCAGTGGTAAGGAACCGATGAAGACTCAAGACGCCGAGGCACTCTGGAACGAAGTCGTCTTGGCGGTGCGCATGAATGGGGAGGTGCCGCTGCACTGTGCTGTCGCATGGACGCCGGAACGCCTCGCCTCATCCTGGAAGCAACTCAACAACAATCTCCTTCGCGGAGTACTCACGAAACTCTCACTGCAAACGGTCTTCGCGCTGGATCTGGTGGATCGCGTCGTATGGAATGTTGCGCTGCGCGACCCTGACGATGCGACTGCCGCGAGGCATCTGATCGCGGCGGTTGAGCGCGCGGTCGGCGAGCCGCCCGGGACCGTCGATCTGAAACCAGTGCGCGAGCAGCTCGAGAAGCTACGGAGCGCAGCGCTTCGCGAGATGATCCTGGAGTTGACTTGGTGGATTCAGGCGCCGGAGGCGTACCCGGCGCATCATCTTCCGATCATCCTCGAGCGAGTTGCCGCCAACGAACTGAACACTACGTCGCGCGAACTCCTTCTCTCGTTCGGTCCGCCGACGATCGAACAGATCGTCGGCGCGGCGCAGGCCTTGGCCAGCGCGCAAGGCTGACCGTCACGTTCCTCGACGGATCGGATGCCTGACAGTAGGATCGCTGTAGCGATGAAGCCCCCCGAAGCGCGCCGCATCTGGAAGGATGTCCGTGATGCCGTGGTCCACGATGGCACGGTGCCACTGTCCGATGCGGTGCAGTGGACGGACGAGCGGCTGGCGCAGGCGTGGGACCTGTTCAGTATTCCGCATCGCGTGGAGTGGTTGATCGATCTCCGGCTGCATGAGGAGCTGATATTCCGGCTGGCCTACCGCGTCGCCGCCGGATGCCCGCCGGTGCATGCCAGCGAGTGCGCCGAGGTGATCGCCAAGCTGGAACAGGAACGCGTCTACCCAGGCTCAGTCGATCTGCCAGCGCTCCGTCATCATCTGAACTATACGCCGCACATCCCTCGCATCGCTGGGTGGTCGACATTCAAGGAAGTGACCTGGGTACTCGACCCGATATCCAGAATGCCAGGAACGCCGATCGGCGATCGCAACTTCGTCGTCGAGAATCTATGGATGCGCTTGAAGCGAGCAATGGATGGATCGCGTGAGTTGCCCCCGGAGTTCGCCACCGAAGAGATCGTGAAGGCGATGGGACCTCCGACGCTGCAACAGATCGTGGCCGCGGCAGAGGCCTGGGGCCCGCCGGTGCGCCGGTGACCCGGCCAGCCGATATCATGACCAGCGTCGAGAAGCTGGAGTCCCTCATCGCAGAAGGCTGGCACATCCCGCTGGCGCTCTTCCTGGTCCTGAGCGATCTGCTGCCGAAGCACCCCGAGATATGGGTCAACATCGACGAAGGCGGCGAAGAAGACGAATTGCAAATCTCCGTCCCGAAGACGGCAAAGCGGTCAGTTATCGCCGTTGCAAAGGCATTGTCCGGGATGAATCCATATATCGACGACGTCGAAGAGTCCGAGATAATCTACTTCGTGTTCGATGCGCGATGATGACGAACGTCGAGAAGCTGGAGTCGCTCATCGCGGAAGGCTGGCAGATCCCGCTGGCGCTCTTCCTGGTCCTGAACGATCTGCTGCGGAAGCACCCCCAGGTAATGGTCGAGGTCTGGCTGCGCGATGATGCGTACGGCGGCGTCGAGACACCTATCCTCGATATCTTCGTGGCGAGGAAGAGGAAGCGCACCATCGAGGCGATGTACGCGGCGTTCGCCGACGTCCCTGGAATTTACATTCGCGTGGATTCTGACCCAGAGGCCGTGAACTTGTACTTCGAGTACGAGCTCGAGAGGCGCTAGGACGGTGGTCGATCCGTAATCGGGTCCGCGGGCATCGTCGCGATGCACCAGCGCCAGTACCGCTCGCGAAAGGCACTCAGCTCGAACCCAGCCCGATGCAGCCGCGTTCCGAGGCCAAGTGGCGCATCGAAGATGTCGATGTGCGCCTCGCCCCACCCGCAGCTCCGGTAGAGCACGTTGGCGCCGAGACGCTCGGCCTCCAGAGCGATCTCGGTGACCGCTTGAGGAGGCGTGGACAGGCGCATCACTGGTGAGTATCGCACGTGTTCAGAGAATACCGTATTCCGCCGGTCCGGTCGTGAAGAACACGCGGCGCACGCGCTGATGATGCAGCCGATTCAGGCACTGCGGGCACGGCCGGGCGAGCGCCCAGGTCCCGTCGCGCGCGATCCGGGCGACGAACACCGTCGCACCGGCGTCGAGCTTCCGGCATAGGCGCAGCTCGGCATGCGTGGCCCAGAGCCGCTCGGGCGCGCCGCCGGACGGCGTGCGGCCGATGCGGATCGCCTTGTTGGTACTGTGGACCAGTGCGCCGTCCGCACGCAGACCGACAGCGCCGAGGGCGAACTCTTGCGCCGCGCCGGGCAGCGACTCTGCCAAGCGCGCCGCGCGCATCAGCAGCGGCATGGGATTCATCGGATCGGGGAGCGAGATTCGAACTCGCATCGGCCAACTTCAGAGGCTGGTGTACTACCAGTTGTACGATCCCCGAATAGCTACGCCTGTTGGCGTTGCTGCTTCGGTAATCTGTGCAAGGCAGGCCGCTCGGGGATCGAACCGGACCGAACGGGTTTGGAGTTTGGAGTGTTCAATCAGTCAATCAGTGGTGATGCGCTATCAACGTGTCCAGAAGTTCTACGAGCTTGGTCACATCTAACAAGCGACCTCTGTATCGCTTAGCCTCTGCGATGACGCGCGGATCAAATCGACGCGAACTGTGCTCGATCTGATGGCAGTTAGCACATAACAATTCGCACCTGTTCAGCTCGCGCTTAATCACATCCCAACTCTTGTTTGCGACGCCGCCAATCGTGAAGCCCTTCGCGCCCGGATGATGAAATTGAAAGGCTGCCGGGTGACCTTTCCAACCACAGCGTTTGCAGCACCCTCCGAGATACACGATCGCCGCCAGCTTGGTACGGTAACGACGGATCAGTGTGTCGCACGCCTCGCACCGACGTCTCCGCGTCGTTACCAGCGCGGCTCCACACAACCGACACGTTCCTGGGAGGACAGGATCATTGTGCAGGGTGCGCGTGTTGTGCCTTCCGAAAGGGGAGCACTCCAAACAATACTTCCGGTTCTTTAAGTTCCGCCTGCAACCATCAATCACTATATGGAAAGCGAACGGCACCGAGCACTTATTGCAGATCGGCATCGGCGCGTATCCCAACTATCCTAACCACGAAAAGCCAAATCGTGCTAGCGGCCAGCTCCAGTACCACCAGAGTGCACGGACCGAGATTCGAACTCGGAACCTCCCGGTAATCGGCCGGGCGCGCTGCCATTGAGCCATCCGTGCATGCATCAGTCGCTCGCGTCGATGCGCGAGCGCCGGTAATGAGCTGGCAGTTCATGGAGCCGGTGACAGGAGTCGAACCTGCACAGTCCTCTTTACAGAAGAGGGGCCCACCATTGGGCGACACCGGCGCATGCGAGTCGCGGAGCGAACGGCGTGGTGTGCTCGTTCGCTCGGCGGTGGTCGTGCTTGTGGTTGTCGTCTTCATGGTGCGTGAGCCGGGGTACGATCCCGGGACCTCCCGGTTATAGGCCGGGTACTCTTCCGCTGAGTTACTCACGCATGCGCGCGAGCGTTGTATCTTCTGGGCCTCGACGCCCGGATTCGAACCGAGGTGACGCGAAGTAGGAGTTCGCTGCCTGTCCACTAGGCTACGTCGAGAAGGAGCTGCGAACGAATCGCGTCTCCTCCTCTTCTCGGTACGGGCAGAGCGAATCGAACGCCCATTCTCGGTGTGTAGAACCGGTGCCTCACCATTCGGCCATGCCCGCATACGACGACCCTGCTGCTCACCACACGGGTGAGCGGGCCGAACTACGACGTCCACGCTCGAAGTGACGCGTTCCATGGTGCGGGCTGAAGGATTCGAACCTTCGCCCGTTCGGGTAAGAGCCGACTGCGCTCCCGCTGCGCCAAGCCCGCGTAGATGCTCCCGCGGTTTCCCCGCGGGGCCCGCGGGGCAACGCTTCGGCAGATGGCGACGCAACGGACACATTGGTCATGCTCTTTCGGAGGAAGCACTCGGATTCGAACCGAGGATGCCTTGCGGCATGGTGGGTTTCGGGTCCACCGGCATAATCCATCTCGCCCATGCTTCCAGATGCTGCCGTCCGAGACGGCGCAGGTGCGTGGTCGAGGACGGCGAGTACTAGGAGCGTGAGGTCGTGAATGACTTCGCGGTCGTTGTGCGTTGAATGCACCACGACTGGAAGCAGCGTACGAACCTGACGGATCTCTGTATTACGCGAACGCTCACGACGCCACCCTACGCCTTGATGCGCGTCAGCGCAAGGGCGTCGCCGCTATTCGATCTCGATGCGCGTGATCGGCAGCGCATTGGCGACCACGCGGAGCGCGTAGTGCCCGTCGCCGTGTCGATCCCTGGTTGCATAGATGTGTGGAACGCCACAGACCGTGAGCATGTAGACCTGCTCGCTCATCGGGGCCCCGATCCGATGCCGGAGAGCAAGATCAAGAACCGCCTTCGCCTTGCCCAATCGAAAACATTGCGACCGATGATGCTGCACCATGCGATGGAAGAGCGCACCGAGTTCGAGGTGAGCCGACGCCTCGATCGCCGACACGAGATCGGTAATCGGCGCGGTATGGTACTGACTGTACAGCAGCTCTTCAGAGTCGTGATGCTTGGACCGATCGCGCTGGCGACACACGGTATAGAGTGTCGAGCCTCGGCTGAGCGGATCGTCTGGATCGCGGTGGGCGACCTCCGTGATCCCAGAGGCCACGAAGGCGGCAAGCTGCTTCAGGATCGTATCCCACGATGTGGCCATCGCCGACTCACACCGCAGCACGAGCTGCTGGAGCCTAGGGAGATCGTCTCGTCGACAAGGCCACATTCTCGTGATCCCAATGCCATCTTGCCCGTCGGGCGGATACGGCCGTACCGCCCAGCGGTGATGCCGACGACCATCGCGATACACGAAGCCATCGCTGCTGTAGCCCTCGTACCCGTCGACCTCACTGGCGAGCATCGAGCCACCGAGCTCGTGAGAAGCCGGAAAGGCAGGGTCGAAGGGCCCGTGGCGATAGGTGCATGCTGCTTGCGCCATGAGATAAAGCTAGCGAGATGCTAGCCACGTGTCAATCTGTCGCTCCCGGGGCGACCGTGTGATACCGTCCTGGCCATGCTGGCAGAACGCGAACTGCGCAACGTACGCGCGCTCAAGAGCGAAGCGCGACTCGCCCTCGGGCAGGTCAAGTGGCTGTCGGTTGGCGCGTGGCGGATCGGCGTCAGTTGCATGATCCACGACGGCGAGATCGTGCAGTGGGCGTTCTCGGCGCAACTCCTCGATCGCACTCATTCGACCGAGCAAGACTGGGCTGCCCTGGGGCAGCTCATCACCGCCGTCGGAGCGCCGTTTGATCCGGTCACACCGATCGCGCAGACGAAGCCCACCGATGTGCACCACTGGGCCTGGGTCGATGGACCGGATGGTCCCATTCATCTCACCCTCCAGCCAGAGCTGGTGGAGACGATCCGAGAGGCGGTGCGCAAGCGGCCGAAGCCATCTTGAGAGTGCGGACCGAAGACGACGACCGACTGGACGACTTCTGGATCGATTTGTGGAACACGATCGAAGGGGGAACTATCCCGCTACATCTCGCAGTCCAGCTCACTTCGGCCCATCTCGCGAAGATGTGGTCGGGCTGGATGGCGAGCCTCACTGACCGAGAGAGTATCGACAATCCGGCATACTTGCTCATGGTGGCGGGGCTCGGGCGTGAGCTGGTAGCACGGATGGTCGAGATGCTCCCCGCCATCTACCCGGACACGCCTTGGCTGGCCGAGAGCGCAGAAGCAGTGGCCCAGGAGGCACGCTCACCAGGATCGAACCCGCTGTTGAGGGACCGTCTTCGCGCGACCGTGGCAAGGGGTCCCGCCAATGTGTGGTTGACCTTGCGACGGGGGCTCGAAAGCCTCACCGCGTGGACCGACGCAACGCGGCGGGGATCCCGGTCGCACAATCAGCGCCATATCGACTGCCTGACGTCCTGGCACGCGCTGCGAGAGTTCATCGTGCTCGCGCGCAATGCACCACATCCACCGGGCCAAGAGCCATGGATCGACGAGATCATTGCGGCGCTTGGACCGCCAACGCTCGAGCAGATCGTGGCTGCCGCAGAAGTCTGGCGGCGCGGATGAATCAGCAAGACGAAGAGTACGCGATCCACTTCTTCGGAGCGATCGCCGCCGCGATTCGTGCAGGTGAGCTGCCATTGCAATTGGCGGTGGCCCTGGAGGGCGAGACTCCAGCGCGGCTCTGGAAGCACATCAACTTCGAAATCGGCGGCGCCGGGCTCACGACGTCGCTGATGCCGTACCGCGCCGGAGAAGCCGTCATGCGCGTGATCGAACGGATGACGGCAATCCATCAGCATCGCCGACATCACATGCAGATCGGCTCCACGCTGAACGAGCCGGTCTACCAACTCGACGATGATAGGCTCGCTACGGATACGGCTCGGCTCACCGCTGATACGTTGCTTCTTCGCCGACTTTGGGATGGTCCGTTCGACGCCGACCAAGCCAAGGAGCTCGAGCAGCGCTACAAGACCGACCTCTGGAAGTACAAGAATCAGGCGTTCCTCGAGGCGATCCATCTGATCAGCTACTTCCGTGATCCGGCGATCGGCCTTCGTCGTAGCGTCACCCCGCAACAACCCATGACCTTCGCCCGCGGCGGCGACGAGGCAGCGCGGAGGCTCGCCTGGGATGTGTTCCATCTGGCCGAGGATGCAGGTGTGGATCGAGACGAGATCATGTCGATCTTGCGCGACTTCGGTCCGCCGAGCGCGCAGGAAGCCATGGAAGCTGCGATGTACAACGCTCGCTTCAATCGCTGCGCGGTCCTGATATGCTCGCTGGAGGGAGATACGATGCCGCAGAACCCATGGGCAGTCGTCGGAATCGGATTGTTCATCGGAGCAACCGGAACTTGGCTATACAAACGACATCGCCGGTGGCTCGAGATCGCCGCAGTTCTGCCGCTCATCCCGCCCTGACTCGCGATACCTGATGGAGTGCGCGAATGGCTGTGTTCGAGATTCTGAAGTACCCAGACCCGCGGCTCACGCGCATCGCGGCGCCCGTGACTCCGGCGGACTATGCCGCGCTGCGCCGGTTCATCGACGACCTTGCTGAAACGATGTACGTCGCCCATGGGCTTGGCCTCGCAGCGCCGCAGGTCGGACGTCTGATCCGCGTGTTCGTCGTGGAGCTGGCCGCCGGTCCTGTTGGATTCGTGAATCCCACGATCGAGTACACCAGCGCGGAGCGAAGCGACTTCTCCGAGGGCTGCCTGTCGATGCCCGGCGTGACCGAACATCTGGGCCGCTCCGCGGTCGTGAGTGTGAGCCGGATCGACATCGTGACGGGTGCGCGCGTCACAGAGAGCTTCACCGGCATGGAAGCAGTTGCGGTACAGCACGAGAACGACCATCTCGATGGCGTGCTGATTCGTGATCGGCTGTCGCCATTGAAGCGACGGCTAATGGACAGGGAGTACGCGAAGCGGAGACGATAGTGCGCGGTGCGGTGCCGCCAAGGCTAACGGAACCTCTTCGGCTTGTACTCGTCGGTGACGAGCACGTCGTGATGGCATTTCACCTCTCTCTTGAACGTCTCCCAGTCCTCCGCCGTCACTGGCTCGTGGGTGCAGTGCAGGCACTCGGCGGCGCCATCTCTCTGCGCGGAGAAGCTCGTGTGGATGTCGATGCCGTTCTTCCCGAACCGCGCAATGCTGCTGCCATCGATGCCGGAATTGATCCACACCGTGATGCCATCGGTCCAGATCTCGTGCTTCATGCGCCGATCTCCTCGACGATCAGATTCACGGACCGTCCGCGCCCGCGCTGCTCTTCGACGGCCGGTCCATATGTGAAGCAGCAGTTGAACTGAATGCGCGACGGCCAGACCAGAATGTACCGATGTGGCTTCTCGGCATCGAGCCAGCCCCAGTAGTCGGACACCGGGTCCCCATCATGCCGTTCGCGAACACGCAGCGCGACGACGGGATCATCGATGCCGAAAAGATCCAACCATCCTCGATCGGGTGACGCGTGGTCGTAGATCGTACGCTCTCCGTATATGCGCTTGTGCGCGTAGTATACTGGCGCGTCGGGCGACATCGCCGTCACAGCTTGGCCGAGAGATGCCAACCGATCGGGAGGCTTCCGAGACCGATGCTGGCGAGGAAGATCTCGAGCCCTGCGACGAGGCCGAGTTCGGGTTCTTTGGGAAGATGCTCGAGCCTGAGCGTCTCGCCACACGGATTCGTTTTCACCAAGGAGATAGAGAGGCCGATGGGGTCATCGTCGCTCGGTTCGCTACCGATGAAGACAATCTCGAGACCTGCCTCTTTGGCCTTGGCCTCGAATGCCTCCCAATTCGCAGGGAAGGGTGAGATCAGGACACCGAAGAACAGACAGGCTTGCGGAAAAGCGCTCATGACCGATGGCTAGCATGGCGCTAGCGCGCCGTCCATTCAGAACGTCGTGGCCGCCGGGATCGCTGGATAGAAGATG